>Ga0180016_100012_pt1 | contig 135914 bp, 128 predicted proteins | sample KR46_M_MetaG_FD_129673 | JGI IMG/M metagenome (GOLD analysis project Ga0180016, IMG submission 129673) | Groundwater microbial communities from the Olkiluoto Island deep subsurface site, Finland - KR46_M_MetaG | ecosystem: Environmental > Aquatic > Deep subsurface > Groundwater | place... | reverse complement strand
GGCCGGGGGGAAGACGATGAGCCGCTTGCCGTCGTCGGTCCACTGGAAGAAGCAGCCCAGGGCTTCCTTGCTGGGGTCCTTGCCGTAGATCACCTGGTTGCCCTTGGTGAACTTGATATGGCCCATCACCCCCTGCATATCGGTGGCCCTGAGGGCGTCCACGATGGCGTCGGGGTCCAGGGAGTTGGCCTTTTCGATGGCCGCCTTGAGCAGGTACACCGAAGCGTAGGCCGGGGCCGGGCCGTGACCGGCCTCCAGGGGCTTGCCGTACTTGGCCAGGTAGGCGTCGTAGAACTTCTTGGAGGGTGGGTACTTGGCGCTGGGAATGTTGCCCAGCTCGAAGATGGCGTTGAGCGCGCCGCCGATCTTGCCGTCAAAGGTCTTCCAGGCGCCGGGGCCGGTCAGCGGGCTGATGAAGCCGGCCATGACCGCCGGAACCTTCATGGCCTTCCACTGCTTGACCAGGATGCCGCTCTGGGGCATGTCGAACACCGGCATGATCACCTGGGCGCCCTTCAATTTGGCCTTCATCAGGGCCGGGGCGAAGTCGCTGGCGCCGGTGGGGAAGGTCTCGTGACCCACCACTTCCCACTTCAGCTTGCCCTTGAAGATCTTGGTCATGATGTCCGCGGTGGCCCGGGCCCAGGCCACGTCCTGGTTCATGATGAACACCTTGTTGAAGCCGAACTCCTTGCCCATGAAGCCCATGACGCCCGCGATGTAGCCCACGAAGAACTTGGCGTCCAGGGAGACGCGGAACACGTACTTATACTTGGGGTCGCTGGCGACCTTGGCCTCGGTCTTGGGGCTCATGGCGATGGTGCCCAACAGGGGCACCTTGTGCTTGGAAAGCATGTCCATGCCCGCCAACAGGGCCTCGGAGCGGAAGGGGCCCACCACCAGGGCGTGGGGCTTTTTCTCCAGGATCAGTTTTTCCATGCCCAACAGGGCCTCGGGCACCGGCACGCCTGGAGCGGCGTCGCGGATGTCTATGGATTCCACCGCGAAGGGCAGCATCTTGCCGCCCACCTTGACTCCGCCCGCCTTGTTGATTTCCTCCACGGCCAAATTGACCGAGTTGTTGGCTTCCTTGCCTTCAAGGAAGTTCAAGGAGGTGGTTACCCCGATTACGATTTTGTCCGCCGCCATTGCCCCGGTGGGTGCCAGGAACAAAGCGGTCAGGAGCAGGGCGATGGCCGTCAAGCAGGTCAACTTCCTCATCTACAGTCCTCCCCGTTAAGGTGGGGGCGTTGTGCCCCATACCTAAATAAGTACGCCCACCCCTGTCCCCTGCTGCCGCTGCTCGCTGCGCGGGGTGATGGCCCACATCAATGCAAGTAGCGGTCCATCCCAGGCCTTCCAGGTCAACATGCTGATTTGTTTATATTTTATAGTGTAAGGCCAACCGGGCGGCACAGGAAAGTGTCACCATGGGTAACACCCGATGCGATCCGGCCATGGCTCCCACCGGGTAAATAGCTATTTCGTAGCGATTACCGAGGGGTTAAGTGGACAAGTAACTTTTGGTAACGGCCAGGGGCCCGCTGTGTGCAAAGGTAACACCTACGGGGTAGGTACGAAGGCGGGCAGCTCTATGTCCCCTTCGGCGATGGCCGGGGGAAACACGATGCGCCGCTGTCCCTGGGGGGTCCATTGGATCACCGCGGCCAGGGCCTCGCGCCTCGGGTCCTGGCCGAAGTAGGCCTGGTGGTCGGGGTGGAAGCGCACCCGGCCCATGCAGCCTTGGCGGTCGGTGGCCTCCAGGGCGGTGACCAGGGCCGAGGGCTCCAGAGTGCCCGCCCGCTCCATGGCCTGGGCCAGGATGTACACCGCCTCGTAGGAGGGGGCCGGGCCGTGGCCAGACTGCACATTCATGCCCCAGCGGCGCTGGAAGGCCTGGTAAAAGGCCGCGGCCGGGGGATAGCGGCGGCTGGGCACGTTGCCCAGCTCGAAGATGACGTTGAGGCTGCCCGCCACCTGGCCGTCGAACTCCCGCCACGCGTCTGAGCCCACCAGGGGCGACACGAAGCCGCAGAGCAGGGCTGGCACCTTCAGCCGCCGCCACTGGTGGGCCAGGCGGCCGCTGTGGGGCGAGTCGAAGATGCACAGCAGGGCCTGGGCTCCCTGGGCCCGCGCCTCTTCCAGGGCCTGGGAGAAATCCCGCGCCCCGCTGGGGAAGCTCTTTTGCCCCAGTACGTGCCAGCCCGCCCGGCGAAAGAAAAGGCGGATCATCTTGGAGGCGGTGGTGCGGGCCCAGGCCACGTCCTGGTTGAGGATGTAGACCCGCTTGAAGCCGAAGCGTTCTTCCAGAAAGTGCATGCTGCTGATGAGGTAGTCCACCAGATAGCGGGTGTTGAGCCCCACCCGGAAGATGTTGCGATAAGCCGGGTGCTTGAGCACCATGGCCTCGGAGGCCGGGGTCATGGCGATGGTTCCCAGCAGGGGGATGCCCCGCTTGGCCAGAAGGTCCATGGAGTTGAGCAGCACCTCGGAGCGGAAGGGGCCCACCACCAGGGCGCTAAGGCGGGGGTTTTCCAAAAAGCGTCCCAGGGAGGCCACGGCGTCTTCCACCGCCACCCCCAGAGCCGCGCCCCTCAGGTCGTGGGACACCACCTTGAGCGGCAGGCGCCGGCCGCCGATGCGCACCCCGCCCGCCGCGTTGATCTCCTCCACGGCCAGGCGCACCGCCATGAGGCTCTCGCGCCCCTCCAGCAAGGTGAGGCTGGTGGGCACCCCCAGCACCACCGCCTCGGGCAAGGGCGCGGCCAGCCCCGGCCCGGCCAGGCCCAGGAGCCCAACCAGGAGCAGGGCCGCGGCCCTAATCCTGGCTGTCGGCCACGCCATAGCGCTCCAAATTTTCATAGAGCCCCTTGCGGGAGATGCCCAGCCGCTTGGCCGCCAGGCTCTTGTTGCCCCCGCACTGGGCCAAAGTTTTTTCGATGAGCTCGCGCTCCATGTCCTTGATGGTGGCCCCTTCCTCGGGTAGGCCGCTGATGATGCCGCCGCTGGAAGGTCCGGCGGGCTCCCCCTCCCCGATAAGGTCAGAAAAGTCCTCCAGGTCCAGGCGCTGGCCCTTGGACAGGATCACCGCCCTGGCCACGACGTTCTCCAGTTGGCGCACGTTGCCCGGCCAGGGGTGCTCCATCAGGGCCTGCATGGCCCGGCGGCTTACCCCCAAGACCGGCTTGGAGTAGCGCTGGGACATGCGGTCCACGAAGTAATCCACCAGCAGGGGGATGTCCTCGCCGCGCTTGCGCAGGGGAGGCAGGTCCAGGCCGATCACCTCGATGCGATACACCAGGTCGCCCAGGAACTTGCCACTTTCGATTTGCCCTTCCAAGTCCTGGTTGGTGGCGGCCAGCAGACGCACGTCCACCCGCCGGGGAGAGTTGCCCCCCACCGGCTCGAAGGTGCGCTCCTGCAGAAAGCGCAGCAGCTTGGCCTGCAGGGCCAGGCTCATGTGGCCGATCTCGTCCAAGAACAGGGTGCCCCCGTCGGCCAGTTCCAGGCGGCCCTTCTTGTCCCCGCCCGCTCCGGTGAAGGCTCCCCTGACGTAGCCGAACAGCTCGGCCTCCAGCAGGGACTCGGTGAGGGCGGCGCAGTTGATGCACACCAGGGGCCCGGCGATCCGGGGGCTTTCGGCGTGCAGGGCCCTGGCCAGAAGCTCCTTGCCGGTGCCGGTTTCGCCGTGGATGAGCACCGAGGCGTCGGTGGGCCCCACGGTGCGCACCAGGTCGAACACCTCGGTCATCACCGGGCTGGTGCCGATGATGCCGTGGAAGGAGCCCTCGGCCTCCACCCGGCGGCGCAGGCTGGCCAGCTCCCGGGACATGCGCCGCTGGCGGATGGCCTTGTCCAAGACGATGGCCAACTCCTCATAGTCCAGGGGTTTGAACAGGTAGTCGGCCACCCCCTGTTTGAGGGCCTCCACCGCCGAGCGGGCCGTGGCGTGGGCGGTCATGATCACGAAGGGCGGGGCGTCGCTTTCGTAGCTTATGCGCCGGAACAAGTCCAGGCCGCTCATGGCCGGCATCTTGAGGTCGGCCAGCACCACGTCCAGGTCCGGGTGGGCATGGTATTGGGCCAGGGCCTCTTCCCCACTGGTGGCGGTGAGCACTTCGTAGCCCTCATCGGCCAAAATGGCCATGAGCACCTTGAGGGCGTTGATGCGGTCGTCCACCACCAATATCTTGCGGGGGCTATCCAACTGGCTCCTCCTGGCTTGCTTGCGGCGCCGGTCTGTAGGGCAACTTTATTATAGCCGTGGTCCCCTGCCCCGGAAGGCTGCGGATTTCCAGCTCACCGCCGTGGCCCTGCACGATGCCCAGGCTCAGGGTGAGTCCCAGGCCGGTGCCCGCGTCCTTGGTGGTGAAGAAGGGGTCGAAGATGCTGGCCTGCTGCTCCGGGGTGATGCCCGAGCCGTTGTCCTCCACGGCCAGGCGCACCTGGCCCTCCACGCCGGGGGCCGGGCGCTGCCAGGTGGTGCTGAAGGTGACGTAGCCACCCTCCTGGGGCATGGCGTCCATGGCGTTGATGAGCAGGTTGACCAGCACCTGCTCGATCTGGTGGGGGTCCAGCATCACCAAGGGCAGGGTCTCGTCCAACAGGTCGTGGAAGCGTATCTCGCGCTTGGCCGCCTCGGCCATAAACAGGGTCTGCACCGACTTGACCAGGGCGTTAAGGTCGGTGGGCATGGGCTGTGGCGGGGCCTGGCGGGCGAAGTAGAGGAACTCGGTGACGAAACGGTTGAGCCGCTCGATCTCCTCGCAGACGATCTTGCCATACTCATTGATGAGAGGGTCTTCGGGCCGCCGCCGCTGCATGTGGACCATGGCCCCCTGCATGGCGCTCAGCGGGTTTCTTATCTCATGGGCCACGCCCGCGCTGAGCCGCCCCAGGGAGACCAGCTTTTCGCTGCGCACCAGCTCGGCCTGGGTTCGCTCCAGGTTGCGGCTCATGCGGTTGAAGGCCCGGGTCAGCTCGCCCAGCTCGTCGCGGGAGGTAACCGGCAGCTCGTGGGCCGACTGCCCGGCAGCCAGGCGCTCGGTGGCAGCGGCCAGGCTGCGCACCGGCTTGAGCAGGTTGTAGGAAAGGATGCTAACCCCGGTGGCCGCCAGGATCAGGGCGATGACCATGACCTGGATCACCCGGTCCTGGATGGCGTCGGCCTCCTGGCGGAACTCCTTCACCGGGATGGTGGCGGCCACCGACCAGTGCAGGGAGGGGATGGGGGCGAAAGCGGCCACCTTTTCCTCGCCCTGGAAACGGTAGGTGCGCCAGCCGGTGCCCCCGGACATCATGTCTGACAGCAGGCGGCGCAGGCTGTCCGGCCCTATCTCCGGCCCCAGCTCATAGGGCTGGGCGTGGGGGTGGGCGATGTTGCGGCCGCTCTGATCCACCAGGAAGGCGTAGCCCAACTGGCCCACTTTGATATCGCGCACCATCTGGGTGATGCGCGCGAAGTCCAGGTCTATGACCACCAGGCCGGTGAAGCGGTCCCAGGGGCTGTCCGTGGGCCGGGCGCAGTGCATGACCAGGCCGCCCAGCTCGGGCGCCTGTTGCAGAGAGGAGAAGAAAACCCCGCCGGATACCGGGCGGCGGGCGGCCTCCAAGAGCGAGGCGGCGACCCGCCCCAGGGGCGGGTCGCTCTGGCCCCGGCGCACCTTGATAAGCTCCCGGCCCGAGGCGTCCACGTAGCGCAGCTGCCAGTAGTAGGGGGTGCGGGCCAGAAAGTCCTGAAACAGGCGCACGATGTTGTCGCGGTTGAAACCCGCCTCGGCCTTGAGGCGAAAGGAGCGGGCCAGGTTGTACTCCTCGATGAGTGGCAGGCCGGTGATGGTGGCCAGGTCGATACGGCAGGAATGCAGCACGTCGTCGATCTTCTTGGCCGCCGCCTCCACCTGCACCATCTGCTCCTGGCGCACCAGGCGGTTCACCCGCTCCACCGAGGCCTGGATGGAGAAGTAGCCCACCACCGCGGTGGGCAGCACCACCAACGGCAGGATGAACAAGAGCAGCTTATAGAAGATGGAAGGCTTGAATTTCATCGCCGCCGGCCCGGGCCAGTAACGGCCCGCCAAAGTTGCTGCCTGTGGGAGGCGGCCGGCTGTCGGCTCAGACCATGAGGTAGCGCTTGCGCACTTCCTCGTCGGCTCTAAGATCCTCGATGGTGCCGGAGTAGCGGATCACTCCGTTGTCAATGATGTAGCCTCGGTCAGCCAGCCCCAGGGCCACTTCCTGGTTCTGTTCGGCCAACAGCACGGTCAACCCGGTCTGCTTAAGGCTCTGTATCTGCTGGGCCAGCATCCGGACCACCAGCGGGGCCAGGCCCTCGGTGGGCTCGTCCAGCAGCAAAAAGTCGGGATTGGTCATCAGGGCCCGGCCGATGGTGAGCATCTGCTGCTCCCCGCCGCTGAGGAAGCCCGCCTGGCGCCCGTCGATCTCGGCCAGCGGCGGGAAAAAAGAGTAGACCTTGTCCTTGTCCCACTGGTCGGAGCCGTGGCCGGTGCGGGCCACGATTTCCAGGTTCTCCCCCACGGTGAGGTCGGCGAAGACCCGGCGGTCGTCGGGCACGTAGCCCAGGCCCAAACGGGCCCTGAGATGGGGCTTCAGGCCAGTGATATCTTGGTCCTTGTACACTATGCGCCCGCGCTTGGGCGGGGTAAGGCCCATGATGGAGCGCATGGTGGTGCTTTTGCCCGCGCCGTTTCGGCCCAAGAGGGCCACCACCTCGCCGCGCTCGACCCTCAGGCTCACGTCGAAGAGGATATGGCTCAGGCCGTAGTAGGTGTGCACCCCTGTCAGCTCAAGCATTGCCGTGGCCTCCCAGATAGGCCTGCTGCACGTTTTCGTCACAGCGGACCTCGTCGCAGGTGCCCTGGGCGATGGTCGTGCCCTGGCGCATGACCATGATGCGCTGGGCCAGGTTGAACACCAGCTCCATGTCGTGCTCGCAGAACAGGATGGTGATGCCCATGTCGCCGTTGAGGCGCCGGATCAGGCCCATGGTGGCCCTGGTCTCCTCTGGGCTCATGCCCGCGGTGGGCTCGTCCATGATCAGAAGCTCGGGCCGGTTGCCCAGGGCGATGGCCATCTCCAGCACCTTGCTGTCCCCGTGGGACAGGGTGCCGCTGATCACCTCGGCCTTGTCGGACAAGCCAACGTTCTGGAGTATCTCCCAGGTCTCTTTTCCGGCCAGGCGCACCGCCGGGGTGAACAGGCGCAAGACCTGCCGCCGCCGGGCCAAGACCGCCACACGCACGTTTTCGAACACGCTCATGCGCGGGAACACGCTCACCACCTGGTAGGACAGGCTCAGCCCCCGGCGGCAGACCCGGTGTGGGCTCAGGCCCGCGATGTCCTGACCCTTGAACACCACCTGGCCCTGGTCCGGCTTTAGCTGGCCGGTTATCAGCTTGAAAAGGGTGGTCTTGCCCGCCCCGTTGGGACCAATCACCGCCACGATCTCGCCCTGGGCCACGGTTAGGTTGGCGTCGGACACCGCCAGGAAGGGGCCGAAAGACTTGCGCAGGTTTTGCACCCTCAGCATGTCAGTCCCCCTCCCCCGCGGCTTGGCCGCGTCCCAGGCGGGCGGTGAAGAAGCCCAGCACCCCCTGGGGCAGGAAGAAGATGAGCAGCATGAGGATGATGCCCAGCACCATGGTCCAGTAGTCGGTGTAGATGCCCACCACCGCCCGGAGCGCCACCACCATGCCGCCGCCCAGCATGGGCCCCAGGAAGGTGAACCATCCGCCCAACAGGCACATGATGATGATCTCCAGGGACAGGGTCCAGAAGAGCATGTCCGGGAAGACGCTGCCCTCCACGGTGACGAACAAGGTGCCCGCCACCCCGCCGAAGAACCCGGCGATGACCAGGCCGATGAGCTGGTGCAGGCGCACGTTCACCCCGATGGCCTCGGCCCGCTCCGGGTTGTCGCGGATGCTCTCAAAAACCCGGCCGAAGGGCGAGTTTACGATGAGATACATCACCGCCAGGCAGACCACGGTGACGATGAGGACAAAGTAGTAGGCCCCGTCTATGGAACTGATGAGCGGTGGCACCGGCACCCCGTGCATGCCGTCGTCGCCGCCGGTGAAGGAGTACCAGCGGAACACCACGGCCCACACCAGGCTGCCCAGGGAAATTTGCAGCATGCCGAAGTACAGCTTGCTCAGCCGCACGCAGATAAGGCCCATGAGCAGGCTGAGCGCCGCGGCCACCACCGGCCCCAGCAGATAGCCCCACCAAGGGTTGACCCCGCCGCGCACCGTGAGCAGGGCGGCGGCATAGGCCCCCACGCCGTAGAACACCGCGTGGTTGAACTGGTACATGCCCCCGAAGCCCAAAACCATGTTCAGGCTGGTGGCCAAGAGCCCGGTGACCAGCATCAGGGCCACCAGGTAGATGTAGTAGCGGCTGACCATGGTGGGGAAGATGGCCAGGGCGGCCAGCATGACCGCCACCAAAATCAGGCTGCGGGAACTGAGCAGTTTTTGTTGGTGCAAAACCGCCCTCCCCTCACCAAGTGCTCTTGAGCAGGCCCTTGGGCCGGAAAACCAGCACGATGGTCACCGCCACGTAGGGAAAGACGATGGCGAACTGGGGCCACACCAGGATGCCGATGGAATCGGTGATCCCGAAGATGGCCGCGCCCAAGAGAGCGCCCCACATGTTGCCCAGGCCGCCGATTATCACGATGAGGAAAGCCTCCATGATGATGGCGTGGTCCATGCCCTGGGTGATGTTCTGGGTGGGGGCCACCAAGGCTCCGCCCAGGCCGGCCATGAGGCAGCCCAGGCAGAAGACGAAGGCGAAGACCCAGCTCACGTTGATGCCCATGGCCGCCACCATCTCCCGGTCCACCGCCGCGGCCCTGGCTATCTTGCCGATCTTGGTCTTGTTGGTCAGCGCCCACAGGCCCACGGCCACCAGGGGGCCCAAGATCAGCAAAAACAGGTTGTAGCGGGGAAAGGGCATGCCGCCCAGGGAGAAGGAGCCCTGCATCATGGGCGGGGCGGCCAGGGAGCGGTAGTCCGAGCCCCAGATCAGCTTGACCACGTCGCCCAGGACCAGCATTAGCGAAAAGGTGAACAGCAGGAGCATGAGGTGCTCGCGCTCATAGAGGTGACAGAAGATGCCCCTCTCCACGGCCAGGGCCAAAAGGCCCACCGCCACCGGGGCCACGGCCAGGGCCACCCAGAAGCCGGTCTGACCGCCGATGAAGGTGGCCACCGAGTAGGTGACGAAGGCCCCGATCATGTACAGGGAGCCGTGGGACACGTTGGGTATCCTGAGCACCCCCAGGATGAGGCTGAGGCCGGAGCTGACGATGAACAGGATGGTGGTGCGGCTGAGCCCCACCAGCAACTGTTGCCCCAAGGCAGCCAGGGTTATATGGCTTGCCGAATCCATGGACTCCTCTTGGCGCGCGGGAGCTGAAAAAACGGTTCAGCCTGGCGGGCGGAGCCTGGTCGCTCCGCCCGCCGGGCGTTGGTTGCGAGGTTTGGCCGGAGCTACTTGCCCCGGGCCTTCTTGATCTCGTCCAGGTCGGGCGCGGCCTCTTCGGGGGAGATGGTCACGATGCCGTCGGCCACCAGGAAGTCGTACTTGGGCGACTTCTTGGTGACGCCCATGTACATGGGCAGCAGCGCCTGGTGGTCTTCCGGCCGCAGCTTAACCGGGCCGACCGGGGTCTGCACGGTCAGGCCCTCCACCGCGTCGATGAACTTCTCGGTGTCCAGGCTCTTGGTCTTTTGATAGGCCTGGATGACCAGTTGGGCGGTGATATAGCCATAGAGAGCGCCCACGGTGGGCAGGCGCTTGTAGGCGTCCTGGAACTCCTTGACAAAGGCCTTGTTGGCCGCGCTGTCAGGATAATAGAAGAAGTAGTTGCTGGTGCCCAGCACGCCCTCGGGGGCGTTCTTGCCCACCGGGCGCAGGGTGGCCAGCTCGGCGGCGGTGTGCATGAAGAAGGGGACCTTCTTGTTGAAGCCGGTGGCCTGGGCCGCCTTGAGGAAGGGCACGCAGTCGCGGCCGCCGGTGGCCACGATCACCGCGTCGGGCTTGGCGGCCAGGATGGCGGTGATGTAAGGGGTGAAGTCGGGCTCGCCCACCTTCCACCAGCTCTGACCCAGAAGCTGCACTTCGGGCTTTAGCTTCTTCAGGTGCTTCCACACGCCCTCGCCCACGGCGTGGCCGTACTCATAGTCGTCGCCCGCGATCCAGTACTTCACGTAGGGCTTCTTGGCCAGGCCCGCCGCGGCGGCCTTGCCGATCATGGAGGTGTTCTCGGTGATCTGGAACACGTAGCGATTGCCCTTTTCGCCGCTGATCTTGGCGCTCTTGCTGAAGGTGGCGAAGAAGGGAATCTTTTCGCGCTGGCAAAGGTCGGCCAGGGCCAGGGCCAAGGCGCTGTTGATGGTGCCCACCAGCATGGACACATTCTCGCGCATGATCAGCTCTTTGGCCTGGCTGAGCCCCAGGTCCACCTTGAACTTGGTGTCACGGGTGACGATCTCGAACTTGTTACCCCAGACGCCGCCCTTGGCGTTCACCTTGTCCATCTGAAGCTTGAAGGCGTCGCGCACGTCATTGGTATAGGTGCTGGGCGGACCGCTGTAGCAGTCGATAAGACCGATCTTGATGGTTTTGGCCATGGCCGGTCCGGCCCCAAGGGCCAGTCCCAGCGCGGCGGTCAAGGCCAGCAGCAGCCAAAGTTTCCTTTTCATGAGTCTCCTCCCCTTCCCTTTGTGATTTTGTGGCTGTGACCGGCGGCGGCCTCACCACTGTCGCGGTCGCGCCCCATTCGCGGCCCAAGGCGAAAAGCCTACCGGGCAACCGGCCCAAGCATAACTCTTTTGAGCGTGATGTTCCAGTGTTGTGCTTCTATGGCCTGTAGCCGGGCAAATGGTTATAGTAGTCCCATAGTTATCCGGAGGTGCCATGATCAGCGTGAAAATACCCTGCGGTCGTGAGGAAATTGGCCTGGATCTGCCCCCTAACGCGGCCCTGTTGCAGAGCGAGGAACTGCCGCCCCTGGCCGATCCCGCCGAAGCGGTGACCCAGGCCCTGGCGCGGCCTTTGGGCGGGCCGCCCCTGGCCGAGCTGGCCCGGGGCAAGGCCTGCGCCTGCATCGTGGTCAGCGACGTGACCCGCCCGGTGCCCAACCGCCTGCTGCTGCCGCCGCTGCTGGACACGCTGCTGGCCGCCGGTGTGCCTCGGGAGGGCATCACCATCCTCATCGCCACGGGCATGCACCGGCCCAACCTGGGCCCCGAACTGGACGAGCTGCTGGGGCCCGAGATCGCCGCCCAATGGCCGGTGGTCAACCACGACTGCCGCGACCAGGCCTCCCTGCAGGTGGTGGACACCATCGAAGGCGCGCCCATCGCGGTGAACCGGCGCTATCTTCAGGCGGAGTTGAAGATCGTCACCGGGCTCATCGAGCCCCACCCCTTTGCCGGTTTTTCCGGGGGCGGCAAGTCCATCCTGCCCGGCGTCTCCGCCCTGGAGACCATGCACTTCATGCACTCCTTCAAGATGATCGAGCATCCCGGCCTCAGGGCCGGCGGCCTCACCGGCAACCCCTTTCAGGAGCAGGTGGCCAGGGTGGCCCGCGCCGCCGGTCTGGACTTCATGCTCAACGTGGTCATCGACCGCCGCCGCCGCCTCTTGGGCGTGTTCGCCGGAGAGTTTCCCCGGGCCCATGTTGAGGGCTGCGACCTGGCCGCCCGCCAGACAGTGGTGCCGGTGGAAGAGCCCTTTGACCTGGTGATCACCAGCGGGGGCGGCTATCCCCTGGACGACACCCTGTACCAGTCGTCCAAGGGCCTGCTTGCGGCCAAGGGCATAACCAAGCCCGGCGGCACGGTGCTGTGGATCACCCAGTGCGCCCAGGGCCTGGGCAGCGAGGAGTACTGCCGCATGGTTCGCCTGTGCGCCACGCCCCAGGGCTTCCGTGAGCGCCACGCCGACCCGGCCAACTTTGTCATCGACCAGTGGGGGGCCCAGGCCTACTTCCAGTGCCTGGAGCACCTGGGGCGGGTGCTGGTCTACGCCCCCGGCCTGCCCGCCCAGGAGGCCCGATCCTTCGGCCTGGAGTACGTGGAGAATCTGCCCTTCACCGTGGCCCAGCTTTGCGCCACCCACCGGCGGGTGGCGGTGATGCCCGAGGGGCCCTATCTGAGCCCCTTGTTGACCGGATAGCCCGGCCCGGCCGGTTCGTCGGAGGAAGACGGGAATGGCAGGCATGGCCGATAAAACCCCACGGGCGGATTCCGGGCCGCAAGCCGCGCCCCGTCCAGGGCGCGCTTGGCGGCGCTGGCTGAAAATGGCCATCGTCCCCGCCGTGCTGCTGGCCCTGTGCGCCTTTTGGCGGTGGGGGCCATTCATCGGCCTGCTGGACGAGCAAAGCCTGGACCGTCTGGCCGCCGCGGCGCGGGGCGTGCCCCTGGCCCCCCTGGCCGCCATGGCCGGTTTCCTGGTGGGCGGGTTGGTCATGCTGCCGGTGGTGTTGCTAATCGGGGCCACGGGCATGGTCTTCGGCCCTTGGCTGGGCGCGGCCTACGCCCTGGCCGGAGCACTAACCAGCGCCCTGGCCGTCTACGGCCTGGGCTTCGCGGCCGGGCATCAAACCCTGGCCAAATTTTCCGGCGGCAGGATCGGCAAGGTGAGCCAAAAGATGGCCGACCACGGGGTGACCGCCATCATCGTCCTGCGGGTGCTGCCCGTGGCCCCCTTCACCCTGATCAACCTGGCCGCCGGGGCCAGCCGCTTACGGCTCTGGTGTTTCGCGGTGGGCACCATTCTGGGCATGATCCCGGTCACCCTGGCCATCACCGTGTTCGCCGACCGTCTACGCCGCATCTGGCGCGACCCCTCCTGGGAGCACCTGGCCTTGGCCGCCGGAGTGCTGGTGGCCCTGGGCCTGTTCACCTGGCTGCTCAAGCGGCGGCTGAAGCACCGGCATCACCCAGGCGTCTAGCTCCGCTTATCCTTGCGGCCCGGCGCTGACCGTGCCATAAAAAAGACATCCGCGCTAATTACGGCCTGGTCTGAAAGGAATCTCCGGTGAGCCACAACCAAAGCCAAGCTCCCGACCTAACCGCCTGGCAGGTCCTGGCCAGCCTGGGCGACTCCCTGATGATCGTGGACCGCAACTACCGGGTGATCTGGTCCAAGGAGCCGCTCATGGAGGACGACCAGAGCGTGGTGGGCCAACGCTGCTACCGGGTCTTCGCCGACCGCGACACCCCCTGCCAGGACTCCTGCCCGGTGCGTCCCGTGTTCGCCGACGGGCGGCCCCACTCCGTGGAGCGCCACATGGTCACCTCTGCGGGCGAGGAGATCTGGCGCGAGGCCAAGGCCTACCCCATCGTGGACCGCCGGGGCGTGGTGGCATTCGCCGCCCGCATCAGCTTCGACATCACCCACCGCAAAAAGCGCCAGTCCCGCCTGGAGGGCGAACTGATGACCCTGGAGCGCTCCCTGGAGGAAATTAACCGCCTCCAGTTGGGCGAGATGCCCTTCCAGCCCGAGGGGGCGGTGCCTCTGACCAGGCGGGAGCTGGAGGTGCTGCGCCTCACCGCCCAGGGGCTTTCCAAACCGCGCATAGCCCACGTGTTGGGCATCAGCCAGAACACGGTGAAGCGCCACGTGGTGAACATCTTCAACAAGCTGGGGGTAAACGACCGGGCGCAGGCGGCGGTTTGGGCCGCCAGGCAAGGGCTGGTTTAAACAGGCTGGCTGCGCCGAAGGATGTGCGAATCGATTTTCGCGCCACATTTTAACTGGCCGGGGAATATCACCCGTTCGGGCGATTCGCGGACAACCGCCGGAGGGTAGGCTTAAGGCGATATTGCGCACCATCAACGGAGCACGGCGACATGGCCCCCCTCAAGAGTTACCTGGACCTATACAAGCTGCTTCCCCAGACCAACTGCAAGAAGTGCGGCATGAACGCCTGCCTGGCCTTTGCCGCCGCGGCCATGCGGGGGCAAAGGCCGCTCAGCGCCTGCAAGGACCTGGACCCCGGGGTGCGTGAGGAGTTGGCCCAGGAGCTGGGCCAAGCCACCACTCCCGACGAGGAGATGATGCGGGCCCTGGCCCCCTCAAGGCCAGAGTGGCGGAAGTGGACCTGGCCGCCAAGGCCGGGCAATTGGGCTGCGCCCACAACGGCAAGCACCTGATTCTCAAGTGCCTGGGTAAGAACTTCACCGTGGCCCCGGACGGCAGCTTGGCCTCCCAGTGCCACGTGAACGGCTGGCTGGCCGAGCCCATGCTCAACTACGTGAGCCTGGGCCAGGGCAAGGACCCGGTGGGGCGCTGGGTGCTGCTCAAAGAGTTGCGGGGGGGCGAGGACTGGCACCGGCTGTTCGCCCAGCGCTGCGAGAAGCCCCTGCAAAGGGTGATCGACGAGCACCGCGATCTGATGGAATGGGTGATAGACATCTTCGGGGCCGAGGCGGTGGAAGAGGAAGGCTCGCCCGAGTTGGGGGTGATCCTACGGCCCCTGCCCAAGCTGCCCCTGCTGATCCGCTACTGGCCCCCGGAGGACGGCATGGAATCCACCCTGAACCTGTGCTTCGACGCCACGGCCACCGACAACCTGCCCATCGAGTCCATTTACACCCTGGGGGTGGGCCTGGTGACCATGCTGGAGAAGATCGCGCAGACCCACGATACCTAGGCGGCTTTTCAGGGAGTGCCCGCCGGGCGACCGATCAATTAGGGCTTATGCTGTCCTCATAGAATAAATGGCTTCAGAATCGCTACGTTGGCTGGTTTCTGCCTAAGTCCGGCACAGCCAGCCGCCGGGAGACAAGGCGTCTGGCGAGCGAGAGCCGCAGGCGTAGGGAAACCTACGTCGAGGCTTGAGCGAAGCCAGCAACGCAGTATACCGGTGGCTGGCGCAGCCGGACGCGCCGGTCTACTCCGGAGCCACCGGCAGGCGCAGGGTAAAGGTGCTCCCCTCCCCAACCTGGCTCTTGAGCTCCAGCTTGCCGCCGTGGCTCTCCACCACCCGCTTGACGATGGCCAGGCCCAGGCCGGTGCCGGGGATGTGGCGGGTGTCGGCGTTTTTCACCCGGTGGAAACGCTGGAAGATGGCCTCCTGCTCCTCGGCGGGGATGCCCAGGCCGTTGTCGCTGACCTCCAGGACCACCTCGCCGTCCCCGCCCTGGGCGCGCACGGCTATTTGGCCGCCGTCCGGTGTGTACTTGACCGCGTTGCTGATCAGGTTCACCGCCACCCGCTGAAGCTCCTCGCCCACGCCCATGACCTCGGGCAGCTTGGCTTGCATCTCCAGCTCCAGGCTCTGTCCCTTGGCCTGAGCCCGGCCCTTTAGCTGATCCACCGCCTCCCTGAGCAGAGGGGCCAGGTCCACCCGTCCCGCCTGGCCCATGACCCCGGCCTCGATCTTGGACAGGTCCAAGAGGTCCTTGCTCAGGTTGGCGATGGACTCCAAACGCTCCCGGGCCCGGCCCAGCAGCTCTTTCTGCGGCTCTTCCAAAGGCCCCAGCAGGCCCTTGCCCAGGTTTTGCAACTGGCCCAGCACCGCGGACAGGGGGCTGACTATCTCGTGGGCCACGGTGGATACGAACTCGTTCTTGTACTGGTCCAGGCGGCGCCAAGCGGTGATGTCGTCGAACACCGCCACCGCGCCCACCGGCTGGCGGCGGGCGTCGTAAAAGGGGGCGCAGGTCACCTGGAAGTAGGTGGCGTCGTCGCCCTGACCCAGGCTCACCTGGCCCCGGCAATCGTCTTGGGTCAGCTCCTCCCGGCGGCGGTGCGTGGCCTGGTCCAGGCACTCGCACACCGCGGGCCAGGGAAGCACCTCGGCGCAGGGGCGGCCCTGCATCTGCTCGGGAGTGAGGCCCAAGAGCCGGGCCAACACCGGGTTGGCCAGGGCCGTCTCGCCGGCGGCGTCCACCACCAGGACCCCGTTGCGCATGGAAGCCACCAGGGCCCGGGTGCGGCTTTTTTCGATGGAGATGTTTTGCAGGGTGGCGGCCCGGCGGAAGGCACGCTCCACCACCATGCGCAGGTCCTGGGGCTTGAAGGGCTTGGCCAAAAAGTCGTCGGCCCCCTGCTTCATGGCCTCCACCGCCTTCTCCAGGGTGGCGAAGCCGGTGATGACCACGGAGGTCAGGTCCGGGTAGCGGCGGCGGGCCTGATCCAGGAACTCCATGCCGTCCATGACCGGCATCATCAAATCCACCAGCACCAGGTCCGGGGCGTGCTCCTGCACCATGGCCAGGCCCTCGGCCCCGTCGGCGGCCAGGAATACCTCGTAGCCCGCTTCGGTCAGCACCCGCTGCACCGCCAGGCGCACCCGCTCTTCGTCGTCCACCACCAAAATTCGGCGTGTCGGTTGAATACTCACCCGATCTCCTCTTCCTCAGGGTCGCTGCGCATCGTGCTCGCAAAATCCAGCAAGGTCTTCGGGGCCTGGGCCGGTAGCTGAACCAAAAAGGTGGTGCCCTGGGGACCGGTTTGCTTAACCAGAATTTTACCCTCGTGCCGCGAGATTACTCCGAACACCACGCTAAGCCCCAAGCCGGTGCCCTGCCCCGGCGGCTTGGTGGTGAAAAATGGGTCGAACACCTTGCTCAGGTATTCCGGGGAAATGCCGCTGCCGGTGTCGCCTACCTCCGCGCAACGCATGCCCCCCTCGTCCAGATAGGTGCGCACCGTGAGCTTGCCCCGTCCGTCCATGGCGTCATAGGCGTTGGAGATGAGGTTGATGAACACCTGGCGCAGAAGCTGACGGTCGCCCTGGATAATCAGGGACTCGGGGGCCCAGTCGGTGACCACCTCCACGTGCCATCCCTGGCTGTCGGCGTGGGTGAGCGAGAGCGCCTCCTCCACCAACTGGCTCAGGTCCAGGGACTCCAGCTGGATGCTGCCCTGGCGGCTGTAGTCCAGCAGGTCGCGCACGATGTCCCGGCAGCGCTCGGCGTCCTCGATGATGCGCTGCAAGTCCGGCTGCACCGGATGGTCGGGGGGGAGCTGGTCGCGCACCAGCTCGCCGTAGATGGTGATGCCGGTGAGCGGGTTGTTAAGCTCGTGGGCCACGCCCGCGGCCATGCGCCCCAGCATGGCCAGCTTGTCCGACTGCACCACCTGCATGCGCGCCGAGCTGAGGTGGCGCTCCATCTTGGCCCGCTCCCGCTGGTCGCGGATGATGCCCAGGGTGCCGATGGGCTTGCCTTCGCGGTAGATGTAGTTGAGGTTCACCACCACCGGAACCACCTCGCCGTCCTTCTTGGTGAGATGGGTGCGCACCCCGCGCACCGGCCCGTCGCTGGCGTCCAGGATGCCACGAAGGCGCTTCAGCTCCTCGTGGGGGCTGAGATCCCACAGGGTCTTGCCCACCAACTCCTCGGGGGTGTAGCCCATCACCGGCAGCGAGTTGCGGTTCACGAACAGGATGCGGCCTTCCAGGTCGGCGGCCACCACCACCCCCAGCATGGAGTTGAGCAGGCCACCCAGCAGCTCGTTGGTCTCGGTGAGGCTGGCCTCCAGGCGCTTGGCCTCGGAGGTGTCGCGCACCGACTCGATGACCCCCAGCACCTTGCCGTCCTCGTCGGTGAAGGGGCTAAGGTGCACCTCCTCCACCACCCAGTGCCCCCGGGAGTCCTTGTATTCGTGCAGGTTGAACAGGTCCTGCTGCCCCTGCATAGCCGCCGGGAAACGGCAGATGGCCGCCGGGCAGGGCTGGTTGCCCCGGCGGTAAACCTCATAGCACAAATGGCCCAGCACCTTGTCCCGGGTCAGGCCGTAGCGCTGCAAAAAGCTCTTGCTCACCGCCAAGACCCTTTTGTCCGGGCCCAAGAGGATGGTGGGGATGGGCAGGTACTGAAAAATGCGCCGGTAGTTCCGGTCGCTCAACTCGATCTTGGGCGGCGCGGCCATGGGCAGGCTATCGGCCATTGTCGCCTCCCGGAGCGCAGAAGCCCCGCCCCAGGCCCTCCAGGGCCGCCCCGCTGCTTTCCGGGGCCAGGGTGACCTGGATGGTGTGGGTCACCGCCAGGATGCTCAGCGGCTCCACCCCGGCCGACTCCAGCCCGCACAGGGCCTCCGAGGCCAGGCCCCAACGGTCGCCGAAGTGGGGGCCCTGCAAATTGACCACCCCGGCCGGGCCGCGCTGGACGATGCCGGCACCGGCCCGGGTCGCCGCCTCTTCCAGGCGCGGGGCCTGGTCCTGGGGCAGGCAGACCTGCAAGAGGGCCAGGTCGCCCTCCCACATCAGGCTGCAGGAGATCAGTTGGAGGGGCGGTTCCAGGGCGGCCAGGGCGTCGGTCAGCCCGGTCAGTTGGTCGGCGGTGCATTCCAGGCTGAGCGCAAGGTTATCCAGGCGGGCCTTGATCCCGTAGGTGCGCACCGGCTTTTCAAAATAAACCGCCACGGTTTCCATGGGTCAGCCTTTTCTCTTCTCCGGGCTCTGCACCACGCTCACCCGCTCCTCGGGCGGCGAGGCCCCCTCGGGCAGGTCGAAGCGGCTGCCCAGGGCCTTTACGGCGGCGGGGAGCATTTCCTCGGGCAAGATCACGGTCATGGCCGCCAGAGAGGTGCCCAGGGCCAGGGGCGAGAGGCCCGCCCCGGCCAGGCAGGCCAGGGCTTCGGCGGGAAGGGTCATGCCCCCGGCCAGGGGGTAAAAGGTCAGGGCGATCACCGGTTCGCGGACCAAAGGCTCAGGCCAGCCATGGGTCTGGGCCAGTTCCACCGCCAGGGCCTGGGCCTGGGACCGCTTGCCCTGCTCCAAGCACAAACGAACCCACACCCCGTCTTTTCCCCCTTGCATCAGGAGAAAAGGGAGGTTGATGTGGGCCTGGGCCAGCGCCCCGGCCAGGGTGTTAACCCCGGCCCAGGGCCAATCCTTCAGGGCCAGCAGGCTAAGCTCCCGGCGATGTTTCCAGCCGGTTATGCGCAGCCGCGTCATGGCCGGCACCGGCTCACCGGACGGCCGCCTAGGCCAGCTCCGCCACCAACTCGGCGAGCTGGTCCAAGTCCACCGGCTTGGCGATGTACTCGTCGGCCTCGGTGGTCATGCCGTCGCGGTGAGTATAGGAGGTGGAGTTCACCGCCGAGCCCACCGCGGTGAGCAGGATCACCGGAATGTCGCTGAGGCTGCTGTTGCCCTTGAGCTGGGCGCAAACCTCGTAGCCGTCTTTGCGGGGCATCATCACGTCCAGCACCACCACGTCGGGCCGCCGGCTCTTGATGCTCTCCAGACCTTCCACCCCGTCGTAGGCCTTGCCAACCTCGAAGCCCTTGGCCTCCAGGTTCATGGCTACGGATTCAACCAGATCCGGGTCGTCATCCACTACCAAAACGTATTTACCGTCGGCCATAACGGCCTCCTCCTTGCTGTCCGGCCCGGGGGGGCGCGGAGCCTTTACACCTGTGGCCGGGGAAGCAGGCCGGCCCGCTCCACGATCTCCGGTACCCGATGCTCCCATTCAATGGCCATCAGGTGGATACCAGCCACTCCGGGCATTTCGCGTAGTTGCTCTATCTGTTCACAGAGCAGCTTGATGCCTTCCTCTGCCTGTTTTTCCTTGGGCTGGTCGGCGATGCGCTTGACCACCTCGTCGGGCACGTCCATGCCCGGAACCTTCTTGGCCATGTAGCGAGCCATGCCCGCGCTCTTGAGCGGGGTCACGCCGGCCAGCAACTTGGTCTTCTCGGTCAGGCCCATGTCGACCGCCTGACGCATATATTCCGCGAAACGCTCCATATTGTAAATACATTGTGTCTGAATAAAATCAGCCCCGGCCGCCACCTTCTTGCCCAGGCGCAAAACCCGCAGCTCGAAGGGGTCGCCAAAGGGGTTGGCCGCGGCGCCCACGAACATGCGCGGAGGGGTGTCGATCTCGGCCCCGCCCAGGAAGCGGCCTTCGTCGCGCATGGTGGTGACCATCTGTATCTGCTGGATGGAATCGATGTCATGCACGTTGGCGGCCTGGGGATGGTCGCCGAAGCTGGGGTGGTCGCCGGACAGGCACAGCATGGTGTTGATGCCCAGGGCGGCGGCGCCCAGGATGTCCGACTGCATGGCCAGGCGGTTGCGGTCGCGGCAGACCATCTGATAGTTGGGCTCCATGCCCATCTCGCGCAGCACCAGGCTCACGGCCCAGGAGGCCATGCGCACCACGGCGGTCTGGTTGTCGGTGACGTTCACCGCGTCGACCATGCCCTTTAGGTGGGCGGCCTTGTCTTTGATGGCCTGAAGGTTGGCCCCACGGGGCGGGCCCAGTTCGCCGGTTACCGCGAAGTGGCCCGCTGCCAGGACTTTCTCCAGATTGCTGTCGCTTTTCATATCGCCATGTCCTCTCTGACGATGCGGCGCGGGCCGCCGTCACGGGCACTGCGCCAATCCTTGGGAGCCATGATCTGGCTGTAAAGCTCGGTCTGGCCCAGTTGTTTCAGGCGGTCCCAGATCAGCTGCCAGGCGCAGTCCACGTCCGGGCTGATCTCACACTTGCCCTTGCTGGAGCCGCCGCAGGGGCCGTTGAAGATGCGCTTGGAGCAGCGGGCGATGGGGCAGATGCCGCCGGTCATGCCCAGCACGCAGTTGCCGCACCCGGCGCAGCGCTCGGCCCACACGCCGTTTTTCTCGCTGGAGCCCATGAAGGCGGTGTTTACCATGGGCAGCACCGGCAGCCCCTGGTAACGCTCGGCCACGGTCTGCACGCCGCAGCCGCAGGCCATGGAGCAGACGGCGTCGTATTGGTCCACCACCAGGGCCAGTTCCTCGGCGTATTCCGGGTCGCACTGGCGCTCCAGGGTCATCTCGTCCACGGTGAGCGGAGCGCCTTGCTTCAGCCGGCCCATCCTGAGGGCCGAGGCCAGCATGGCCACCTCTTTACGGCCGCCGGCGTGGCATACCGTAACGCACTCGTTGCAGCCCACTAGCAGGATCTTGCCGAAAGGCTCCAAACTGCGGAAAATCTCTTCCATGGGCTTGCGTTCTGCGGTGATCATGATCTTTCCCTTCAGGCCGCCGCCTTGGCGCCTTGCTTGATGGGGTTGGGCCCCATTTCACCTATCTTTTTGCTGAACTCGGTGGCGATTTCAGCGAATTTTGCTCCCTGGCCCGCGCTTACGTTGACCATGGCCACCCGGTCCGCGCCGATGCCGATATCATCCAACAGGGTTTGCACCCGCTTGACCCGGGCCGCGGCCCTGAGGTTGCCGTTCTTGAAGTGGCAGTCGCCCACCAGGCACCCGGCCACCATCACGCCGTCGGCCCCTTTTTGCAGGGCCTGCATGATGTAAAGCGGCTCCACCTTGCCGGTGCAGGGCACGCGCAGAATCCTCACCCCGCTGGGGTAGGTCAGATTCATGCGGCCGGCCACGTCGGCGGCGGTGTAGGCGCAGTAGTCACAGGCGAACACCACCACTACCGGTTCGAAATCACTCATTACAACACCCCTTCCAGCAGGGCCTCGGTGCGGCTGAGCATGCGATCATCCTCGTAGCCCGGCAGCTGGATGGCCTGGGCCGGGCACGCGGCGGCGCAGACCCCGCAACCCAGGCACTGGGCCGGGTCTATCTCCGAGTAGCCATCGGCGTTGATGTAAGGAATACCATAGGGGCAGGTGCGCACGCATATCAAACACGCGGCGCAACGGTCGCCGTTGACCTTGGCCACCGGGGTATCCAGGACCAAGCTCATCTGGGAAACCATGGTCAGGGCCCGCCCGGCGGCGGCCAGGCCCTGGGTGCGGGCCTCGGCCAGGGAGGCCGGAGCCAGCACCGAACCCGCCGCGAACACTCCGGGGGCCGGGGTGTCGACAGGCTTGACCTTGGGATGATCCTCCAGCAGGAAGCCGCCCGGCCCCTGCTGCAAGCGGAAGATCTCGCAAAGCTCCTCGGTGTCCTCGTCGGCGGCGATCTGGGGCACCGAAAGCACCAGAGCGCTGGGCTCCACGGACAGTTCGCGGTCCAGGATGTGATCCTTGAAGATCACCTCCATGGTGTCGCCGTCCTTATTCACCCTGGGAGGCGCGTCCGGGCTGTAGCGCACGAACAGCACGCCCTCCTCCCGGGCCTGGCGATAGGCGTCCTCGGAGGTGAAGGGCATGCGCATGTCGCGGTAGAGCACGAACACCTGGGCCTCGGGCTTTTGCTCCTTGATCCACAGGGCATTTTTCACCGCGCTGCGGCAGCAGATGCGCCCGCAGGTGGGGTTTTCATCGTTGCGGCTGCCCACGCACTGGATCATCACCACGGTGTCCAGGGCGTCGCCGCCCTCGCCAGAGGCCAACAGCTTTTCCATCTCCAGCTGGGTCATGACCTTGGGGTCCTGGCCGTAGAGATATTCGGTGGGCTCGTAGCGCCGGGCGCCGGTGGCCAGAATGGTCACGCCGTGGTTGATCTGGCGGTAGAACATGCCCGGACCGGTCTGCACGCCGGTGATGAAGCTGCCCACCTGGCCCTTGTGGTCCACCACCAGGGTGTCGGTGAGGATTTCGATGTTGGGGTTGGCCTTGACCTTTTCCACCAGCTCGGCCAGCTCCGGGGCCACCGGGCGGCCGTCCAGGGTGCGGGCCAGCTGGTTGGCCAGGCCGCCCAGCTCGCGGCTGCGCTCCACCAGGTAGACCTTGCCGCCTTGCCCGGCCAGGCCCAGGGCCGCGCTAAGGCCGGCCACGCCGCCGCCCGCGACCAGGGCGTCGGGGTTGAAGGGCAGGGTCAGGCTGGGCGTGGGCTTGGCCCGGCGCACTCCGGCCACCGCCGTGCGCACCAAGGTTATGGCCTTGTCCGTGGCCGCCTTGGGGTCGTCGTGATGCACCAGGGCGTCCTGCTCGCGGATGTTGGCCATCTCCAGGTAGGCCCGGTTTAGCCCGGCCTTGCGGATGGCCTCGGCGAAGATGCGGCCGTGGGTGCGGGGGCTGTAGCCGGCCACCACCACCCGGTTGATCCTGTGCTCGCCAATGGCCTTTTCCAGGGCGGCCAAGCCGTCCTGGCCGTAGGAAAGCTCCAGCCTCTCCACGTGGACCACGCCGTCCAGCTTGGCCATGGCCTCTTCCACAGCCTTGGAGTCCACCACCTCCTGGACCACCCGGCCCCAGTCCACGAAGAAGACCCCTATGCGCGGCTCCTGGCCGCTGAAGTCCTTCTCCTTGGGCAGGTCGTCCTCCCGGCGCAGGGCGCGGGGGGCGGCCAGGTCGGCGCTGGCCATGCAGCCGGCGGCCGAGGCCTGGGTGAGCGAGCCGGGGATGTCCTGGGGGCCCAGGGCCATGCCGCAGGCGTACACCCCGGGGCGGGTGGTGCTGACCGGGGCCAACTCGTCGGCCTTTACGAAGCGGTGCGAGCCCAGCTCGATGCCCAGGACCGCGGCCTGCTCTTGGGCGTCGGAGGCGGCGCAGAAGCCCACGCCCAACACCACCAGGTCCAGGTCCACCTCGCCCAGGGAGCCGTGGTCGTCCACGTAGCTCATCCTGAGGTCGCCGGTCTCTTCCTTGTAATCCACGGTGTGGGGGCGGCAGCGCACGAAGTTCACCCCCAGCTCGTTCTTGGCGCGCTGGTAGTAAAGCTCGTAGTCCTTGCCCATGGGCCGCATGTCCATGAAGAAGACCGTGGCTTCAAGGTCCGCCTCAAAGTGCTCCATGGCCCAGATGGCCTCTTTCATGGAGATCATGCAGCAGATGGAGGAGCAGTAGGAGTTGCCGCCTTCTTTGGTGGTGCGGCTACCCGCGCACTGGATCCAGCCGATGCGCTTGGGATGGCGTCCGTCGCTGGGGCGCTGGAACTTGCCGCCCGTGGGGCCAGCGGCGCTCATGAGCTGCTCGAACTCCAGGCTGGTGAGCACGTCCGGGAAGCGGCCGTGGCCGTACCACTCCTCCATGGGAGCAGGGTCCCAGAGCTCGCCGCCGCTGGCCAACACCACCGAACCCACTTCCAGGCTCTGCTCGAACTCTTTCTGGTCCAGGTCGATGGCCTCGGGCGCGCATACCTTGATGCACTCGCCGCAGCGGTCGCACTTGCTCATGTCGATGGCGAAGGCTTGGGGAGTGGCTTGGGGGTAGCGCAGGCAGGTGGGCGAGCTGGTGTCCAGCCCCGGAGTGAAGCTGATGGCCCCCTGGGGACAGGCGGCCAGACAGGCTCCGCAGGCGTTGCAGCGGTCCACGTTTATAAAGCGGGGGCTGGTGAGCACCTTGGCGTTGAAGGCGCCGGCCTGTCCTTCCAAGCTAACCAGCTTGGTCAGGGGCATGGCCTGCACGGTGCGGGCGCCGCCCGCCTTGTCGGCGTCAGGGGACAGATAACAGATGTTGCAGTCGTTGGTGGGGAACTGCCGGTCCAGCAAGGGGAGAAAACCGCCCAAGGCCGGTTTTTTCTCCAGCAAATACACCTGCCTACCTGCCTCGGCCAGATCGTAGGAGGCTTTTATACCGGCTATGCCGCCGCCCAGAACCAGCACCGAGTTGCTCGTACGCTGGCTGTTTTCTTGGTTCATTTGGCTAGGCCTTTCTGACGCGGGCCCCGCCTGGGGCCCATTAGCCCTACTGCGTAGCTAGGTCGAGAATCTGCGGCAAGCGGTCTTCCCAACCCGCGGTCATCAAAAGCGCCCCACCGCAGAGGCCCTTGAGGCTCTGCACGGTTTCGGCGGCGACTTTGACGCACTCGGCCGGACGGTCGCTGGCCGAGCGGATACGCTTGATGGTTGCTTCACTGATGTTGATGCCGGGCACGTTTTGGTTCAGGTAGCGGGCCATGCCCACCGACTTGAGCAAAAGCACGCTGGCGATGAGCGTCGCCCCGCAATCCTTTAGTTCGGCGGCCAGAGGGGCGAAGGCCTCCAGATCGAACACCGGGGGAGCTATAAGGAAGGATGCACCCTGCTCCACCGCGGCCTTGGCACCGGCGGCGTCCTGGAAGGAAGCCACGGAAGCGCCCATGCAGAACTGGGGCTTGCCCACCAGCTCGCGGCCTCCCAGGTCCCGCCCCTGGGCCAACCCGGCGGCGGCTTGCAGGAACTCGGCCGGAGTCAGGTCGTTCACGTCCTTGGCGCCGGGCTGGTCTCCATGCTCGATGGGCTCGCCCGCCGTGGCCATGACGTTTCCCAGGCCCAGGACGTGGGCGGCCAACAGGTCGCCCTGCAAGGCCAGGCGGTTGCGGTCGCGGCAGGAGAACTGCACGATGACCTCCAGGCCCAGACCCTTGAGCACCGAGGCTCCGGCCAACGCGGCCAAACGCATCACCGCGTGGCTAAGGTCGGGCACCAATACTGCGTCCACCCGGCCCTTGAGATGACGGCCGTTGTCCACGAAGGCGGACAGGTCCACGCCCTTGGGCGTTTCCATCTCGGCCAAGTACACGAAACTCTTGCTCTTCAACTTGTCTGCGAAAGCCATTTGCTTTCCTTCCCAAGTTTGGCGCGGAGCCTAGCCCCGGGTTATCACTTCCTTGCCCAAGCAACTAACACATACAAATCTTTGATAAGCACGGCTTAACATAGGGCACGGACTCATTTTACCACGCTAGGCGAAACAGCCCTAAATGGCCTTTTTTAACTGGAACCTTGCATACTCCTAACTAAATTTCGTTTCAAGAAATAATTGTGAAAAATTTAGCATTATGTAAGTATTTAAATATAGATTGTTAAAGTTCTCTTTGCGGGTTATCTCCCCGGTTTAAAACATAAATGCTTATCCGGCATTTTCGGCCGCCCGACCCGCGCCGTCTGGGATGGCCAATTTTTATTTGAAACATATTGCATTTGCTTTCTTGCCTTTGACCAAATTTCCGCGTATAAACGAAATATATTGCAAAAGGGAAAACCATGCCCCGCAGCAAAAAACGCCGTCTGGTCAGCTCCATCCCTCCGGTGTCCTTTTTCCGGCCCCAGGGCATTCCAGTGCACGATCTCAAGGGCGTGGTGCTGCCCCTGGAGGGCCTGGAGGCCCTGCGCCTGGCCGACGCCGAGGGTCTGGACCAAAAAACCGCGGCGGCAAGGATGGGCGTTTCCACTGCGACGTTTTGCCGCATTTTGGGGGGTGCGCGCTTCGCGGTTGCGCGCGCGCTCACCAACGGCTGGTCAATCCGCATCGAGGGGGGAGTGTACCAGATACTGCCTCCCCGTCCGGCGCGTGGCCGGTAAATGTCTATATTTTATATTATTTTTATCTGAATCCTCATATACCCCCTCCCAGCGGCGCGCAAGACTACGCCTAGAAAGCTAATGGGAATAGTATTGTAATGCTCATATGAGCATTTTCGTGTTGACAGCCCTTGCCGGGGAGGTATCATTGTTTTGCGCATAAGAGCAAATCAGGAGAGCGATTGTGCCAAGACCACGCAAATGCCGTTGGGTGCAAAACGAGCCGCCCATAGCCTACTTCAAGCCCAGGGGTGTGCCCCTTCGGGAGCTCACCGAGGTGAATCTGACCGTGGAGGGCTGCGAGGCCCTGCGCCTGGCCGACCTGGAGGGCCTGAGCCACCAGGACGCGGCGGGGCGCATGAAGGTTTCGCGCCACACCTTCGGCCGCGTCTTGTCCGAGGCCCGCAGGGCCGTGGCCGAGGCGGTGGTGCTGGGCCAGGCGCTGCGCATCGACGGCGGGGATTACGCCATCCGCGGGCGCAAGGGCAAGCTCTCTTCCCAGCCGGATGCGTGCTGCGCTCCGGCAACCAAATTGGAGAACCAAATGAGCAAGATCGCCATTAGCAGTGAAGGACCCACCCTAGAAGACCTGCTCGATCCCCGCTTCGGCCGGGCCGGCGGATTCGTGCTTTATGATCCTGAGACCAAAAAGACCGAGTACATCAACAACGGCACCGCCCAAAGCATGAACCAGGGCGCCGGCATCCAGGCCGCCGAGACGGTGGCCAAGGCCGGGGCCAAGGTGCTGCTCACCGGCTACGTGGGCCCCAAGGCCTTCCGCGCCCTGGAGGCGGTGGGCATCAAGGTGGGCCAGGACCTCAATGGCCTCACCGTGGGACAGGCCATCGAGCGTTACGAAAGCGGTCAGGTGGAGATGGCCGACGGCCCCAACCGCGAGCAAGGGGGCCGCGAATGATCCTAGCCGTGGCCAGCGGCAAGGGAGGCACCGGCAAGACCACGGTGTCGGCCTCCCTGGCCTCCGTGTGGCCCGCCCCGGTCCTGGCCGTGGACCTGGACGTGGAGGAGCCCAACCTGCACCTTTTCCTACACCCGGAGATAACCGGGAGCGAAAAGGCCTACATGGAGGTGCCCCTGGCCGACGAGTCCAAGTGCACCGCCTGCGGGGCCTGCTCGGACATCTGCCAGTTCAAGGCCATCAGCCTGTTGGGCGACGTGCTCATCAACTTCCCGGAGATGTGCCACGGCTGCGGGGCCTGCCTGGAGGTCTGCCCTGCCGGAGCCCTGACCCCGGACCGCCGGGAGTTGGGCGAGGTGAGCTGGGGCCAGGCGGGCAAGATCGGTTTCCTGCAAGGACGGCTCAGGGTGGGCGAGGCCATGAGCCCTCCCCTGATGCGCTTCGTGCGGGCCAAGGCGGCAGAGCTTGCCGCCCAAAACGGGGCGGACATGATCGTGGACTGCCCGCCGGGGGTCAGTTGCCCGGCGGTGAACGCGGTGATGGACGCGGACACCATCCTCTTGGTCACCGAGCCCACCCCCTTCGGGCTCTACGACTTCCGCCTGGCCCACCAGGCCTTCGCCCCCATGAACAAGCCCATGGCCGTGGTGATCAACCGGGCCGGGCTGGGCGACGACCAAGTGCGCCGCTACTGCCAAAAGGAGAACCTGCCCATCCTGGCCGAGATCCCCTTTGACCGCGAGGTGGCCAAGGCCTATTCCCAGGGCCAGGTGGTGGCCCAGGCCTCCCCGGCCATGAGGGTGGCCTTCGAGGATCTGGCCGCCCAGGTTCGCTGCGTGGGCCCCAATTCTCCCTGCGAGGCGGCCCATGCCTGAGATACTGATAATCAGCGGCAAGGGCGGCACGGGCAAGACCTCCATAACCGGGGCCTTTGCCCATCTGGCCCAAAATAAGATCATCTGCGACCTGGACGTGGACGCGCCGGATCTGCATCTGCTGCTCCAGCCCCAGGCCCGCCAAGTGCACCAGTTCCATTCGGGCAATGAGGCGATCATCAACCCCGATCTGTGCACCTCCTGCGGCCTGTGCTGGGAGAAATGCCGCTTCGAGGCCATCGTCCCCGACGGCGAGGCCTTCCGGGTGGACCCCTTGAAGTGCGAGGGCTGCAAGCTGTGCGTAGCCCTGTGCCCGGCCGAGGCCATCGATTTCCCCCAGCGCCACTGCGGCACCTGGCAGGTGTCCGACACCCGCATGGGGCCCATGGTCCATGCCCAGCTCTTCCCGGGCCAGGAAAACTCGGGCCGCCTGGTGGCTCTCTTGCGCCAGCACGCCCGGGAGCTGAGCCAGGAAAACGGCTACGAGCTGATCCTGAGCGACGGCCCTCCGGGCATCGGCTGCCCGGTGATCAGCTCCATGTCGGGCACCAACCTGGCGGTGGCGGTCACCGAGCCCACCCCCTCTGGCCGCCACGACCTGGAGCGGGTGGTGGAGCTTTGCCGCCACTTCAAGGTGCCGGCCGGGGTCATCATCAACAAGTGCGACCTGAACCTGGACCAGAGCCGGGCCATAGCCGACTACTGCGCCAGGGAGGGCCTGGAGCTTCTGGCCGAGCTGCCCTTCGACCCGGCCATGGTGCGGGCCATGGTGCAGGGCCAAGTGATAACCGAGTATCAACAGAACGGCCTGGCCGAGGACTTGGCCCAGGCTTGGGAAAAAATATTAAAGATGGCCGCCCATAAAAAGGCGGCCTGAAACAAACCAACGACGGCCCCCGAGGCCGCCAAGGCAAAACCCGAGGAGACTATAAAATGACTGGATTAGTAGCACTGCCCTCCAACACTCCCGGCGGCATGGACGCGGGCCTGGGAGCCCACTTCGGCCACTGCGACCTGTACACCCTGGTCGAGGTGGAGGACGGACAGATCAAGGACACCAAGGTAGTGCCCAACGTGCCTCACCAGCAGGGCGGCTGCATGGCTCCTGTGCAATACCTGGCCGGACAGGGCGTCAAGGTGCTCATCGCCGGCGGCATGGGCATGCGCCCCTTGATGGGCTTCAACCAGGTGGGCATCGACGTTTACTTCGGCGGCAACTCCACCACGGTAAACGAGGCGGTCCAGGCCCTGTTGCAGGGCAGCCTGCCCCGCTTCACCCAGCAGTTCACCTGTGGCGGCGGCGGCGGGCAGTAACACCCCTCCCTGATCACGACCCAACCTCTAACAGGGAGGCCCAGGTGTCCAGCCATGACAACCCCCTGCCGGGGCAGGTGGACCAGCGCTTTCTGGCCCACGCCCAGCTCCCCCACAACCTGGGGACCCTGAGCGATGCCACCGGCCAAGCCACCGAGGTGGGGCAATGCGGGGACTCGGTGGACGTGTTCATCAAGGTGGACGGCGACACCATCACCGAGATAAAGGCCATGCCCCATGGCTGCGTCTACACGGTGGTGTGCGCCAGCGCCCTGGGCGATCTGGCCCAGGGCCGTAGTTTGGACGAGGCCCTGCAATTGGAGCCCGAGGACATCGAAAAGGAACTGGGCGGCCTGCCCGAGGACCACAAGCACTGCGCCCGTTTGGCGGTGAACACCTTGGGCGAGGCCATCGCCGACCACTACCGCCGCAAAGGCATCTAGGAGGAGCCCATGCCCATATTCGAGATAAGCTGCGCCGGATGCGGCTACAGCGGTGAGCTTTTGGTCATGAGCAGCGGGGACCCGCTGGTCTGCCCCCATTGCGGGGGAAGCGAAGTGCAAAAGATGATGTCCGCGCCCAGCGCCCTCACCGGCAGCGGGAAGCAGGCGTTCCCCGGTCCGAGGGACCATAGCTGTTGTGGCTCCGCGCCGGGCCACGCCGGATGCGCCGGTCCGGGCTCCTGCTGCGGCAAGGCTTGATTAAGGAGCTGAGATGTATAAAGTGCTGTTGGCCGCCGCCCAGCCAGAAGCCCTGGCCAGGCTGGCCGCCGGGATGGAAGAAGACGGCCGGGCCCTGCTCTACTGGGCCCAAAACGATCAGGAGACCCTGTCCCTCACCCAGGAGCTGGCCCCGCAGCTGGTGGTCATAGAGGGCCGTGGCCGCGACAAAGAGGCTTTGGCCCTGGTGTCCAAGCTCTTGATGGTCAACGCCATGGTCAACACCGCGGTGGTCACGGCCATGGAAGAGGAAGAGTTCCACGAGTTCAGCGAGGGCCTGGGCATCCTAATGTCCCTACCCCCCGATCCGGGGGAGGAGACGGCCAAGGTCCTCCTGGACAAGCTGATATCCGTGGCCGGGCCGGCCCCGGCCTAATACTTCCGTTGGACGCGAAACGGGGCCTGGAGGTTTCTCCAGGCCCCGTTGTTTTATCGGTGCTTTGGGTCTGTTACTTGCCGCTGACCAGGGCCAGGCCCTTTTCCATGATGTTCAGGCCCTCGTCCAGCTGGTCGTCGCTGATGACCAGGGGCATGAGGGTGCGGATGATGTTTCCGTAGCGGCCACAGTTCAGGGCCAGCAGGCCGTTTTGGTGACAGTAGTCCACCATCTTCTTGGCCTCGTCGCCGGCGGGCTCCTTGGTCTTCCGATCGCGCACCAGCTCCAGGGCCAGCATGGCCCCCAGGCCGCGCACCTCGCCGATGAGGGGATACTTCTCGGCCATGGCCTCGAAACGGGCCCGGGCCAACTCGCCCACCCGGGTGGCCTTGGCGCACAGGTCCTCTTCCTCCACGACCTCCAGCACGGCCAGGGCCGCGGCGCAGGAAACCGGGTTGCCGCCGTAGGTGCCGCCCAGGCCACCCACATGGGGCGCGTCCATCATCTCGGCCTTGCCCACCAGGGCGCCCAGGGGCAGGCCGCCGCCCAGGGACTTGGCAGTGGTCATGAGGTCGGCGGCCACCCCGAAGTGCTCCATGGCGTAGAGCTTGCCGGTGCGGCAAAGGCCGGTCTGCACCTCGTCGGCCACCATGACGATGCCGTACTTGTCGCAGATCTGGCGGATGATGCCGAAGTACTCCTTGGGGGGCACGATGAAGCCGCCCTCGCCCTGCACCGGCTCGGCCACGATGCAGGCGGTATTCTCGGCCGCCACCTCCTTGAGGAAGAAGTCCTCCAGGGCGTGGGCGCAGCGCATCCCGCAGGAGGGGTAGCTCAGGCCGTAGGAGCAACGGTAGCAATAGGCAAAGGGGATGCGGTGTACCTCGGGCGCGAAGGGCCCGAAGCCGAACTTGTAGGGCTTTACCTTGCTGGTCATGGTCATGGTCAGCAGGGTGCGGCCGTGGAAGGCGTCGTCAAATACGATGACCGCCGGGCGCTTGGTGTAATAGCGGGCCACCTTGACCGCGTTCTCAACCGTCTCGGCCCCGGTGTTGACGAAGATGGTCTTCTTGGGGAAATCGCCGGGGGTGATTTGGTTGAGCTTTTCGGCCAGCTTGATGTAGCCCTCATACATGAGCACGTTGAAGCACACGTGGGTGAAGCGGGCGGCCTGCTCCTGGATGGCGGCCACCACCTTGGGGTTGGAGTGACCCACGTTCATGACCCCGATGCCGCCGGCGAAATCCAGGTAGCGCTTGCCGTCCAGGCTCCAGACCTCGGCGCCCTGGGCTTTGTGCGCGAAATAGGAATTGGCGTTGGAGACGCCCTGGGCGACCGCCTGGGCCCTCCTCTCGGCTAGCTGCTGCATGTCTTGCTGTTTCATGTCTTTACTTCTCTGCCTTGGTACCGCACAGATCCGCGATCAGCGCGGTGTAAACCTGACAAGCGGTTATCACTTGGTCCACGGGCACCACATCCCCCGGGGTGTGGGCCAAAAATTCATTGCCCGGCCCGAAGCCCACACAGGGGATGCCGGCCTGGCTGATAAAGGTGCCGTCCACTCCGAAGTACCAGTTGCCCACCTCTCCGGCCTGACCCATCACCGTCTCCCTGGCCCGCAGCATGGCCTGGACCACCGGCTCACCGGGCTCGGTGAGCATGGCCGGGAACCACTTCAGGGGCTCCAGGGTGGCCTTGAACTCCGGGTCCCGGGCCTTGATGGCGTCCAGCAGCTCCTGGAAACCGGCCAGGAGGCCGTCCTGGGTCTCCTCGGGCAAGAAGCGGCGGTCCACGATGAGGTTGCAGCGGTCGGGCACGATGGGGCTCAGGGCGCCGGGGCTGGCGTTGATGTCCAGCACGGTCACCGTGGCCGGGCCCAGCACCGGGTGCTCGGGCAGTTCGTAGTCCTGTTGCAGGGCGTTCAGAACCTTGTTCATCTTGTAGATGGCGTTGACCCCGCCCGAGGGGAAGCCGCCGTGGGTGGTGCGGCCCTGGGTGGTGAGGCGCATCTCGAACTTGCCCCGGTGGCCCAGGTAGACCTTGAGCCCGGTGGCCTCGCCGCTCACCGCAAAGTCGGCGGTGAGCCCGTTCTTGAGCAGATGGCCGATACCCTCGCCCTGGGCGATCTCCTCGCGGGACACGCAGGTGACGATGAGCTCGCCCCGCCTGGGAAAGCCCAGGCCGCGGGCCGCAGCCCCGGCGTGCACCATGGCCGCCACGCCCGCCTTCATGTCGCTGGCTCCCCGGCCGTAGATCACCTCGCGGTCGTAGCCGTAGGGCGCGCCGTCGATGATGGCCCCGGAAAAGGCGTCGGGCATCTCGCCCACCCCGGCGTGGTCGATGTGGCCGTTGAACAGCAGACGGGGTCCGGGCTCATCGCCCTTCATGATGCCCACCACGTTGAACAGCTCGTCGGTGTAGACCTCGTCGTAGCCCAGGGCCTCCATCTCGGCCTGGATCACCTTGCTGATGGCCTCCTCCTCCCGGCTTAGGCTGGGGGTTTGGATGAGGCGGCGGGTGAACTGGGTGAGCCGGTCAGGGTCCACGGCTTTGTTGAAATCAGGCATGTCCTAAGTCCTAATGGCCCAAGTAGGCCCGTTGCACGCCCGGGTTGGCCGCCAGGGCCGCGCCGGTGTCTTCCATGGTCACTCGGCCGTTCTCCAGGATGTAGGCCCTGGTGGCCACCTTGAGGGCCCAGCGGGCGTTCTGCTCCACCAGGAGAATGGTGATGCCCTTCTCCTGGTAGATCTGCCGGATCACGTGGTAGATGGCCTCGCGCACCACCGGGGCCAGGCCCAGGCTGGGCTCGTCGAGCATGAGGAGCTTGGGGTTGGCCAAAAGGCCCCGGGCGATGGCCAGCATCTGGGCCTCGCCGCCGCTCATGGTGCCGGCCAGCTGGGTGCGGCGCTCCTTGAGGCGCGGGAACAGGTCGAAGACCTCCTTGAGGTCCTTGGCCACCCCGTCCTCGTCGCGGCGGGTGAAGGCCCCCATGCGCAGGTTCTCGGCCACGGTGAGGTCAGGGAACACCGCCCTGCCCTCGGGCACCTGGATGATGCCCTGGTTTACGATCAGGTGGCTGGGCTGGTTCTGGATCTCCTTGCCGTTCCACACGATGCGCCCTTCCAGGGCCCGGTTGATGCCCGAGATGGTCTTGAGCAGGGTGGACTTGCCCGCCCCGTTGGAGCCCAACAGGGTGACCAGCTCGCCCTCCTCGACCCGCATGCTCACGTCGTGCAGGGCCACGGCCTTGCCGTAGGCGACCTTGAGGTTCTCAATGTTGAGCATCGGAGTCTCCTCCCAGATAGGCCTCGACCACCAGGGGGTCGTTGTAGACCACTTTCGGTTCGCCCTCGGCGATCTTTTCGCCGTAGTGCAGCACGATAAGACGGTGGGAAATGCCCATGATCACCTTCATCACGTGCTCGATGATCAGGATGCTGGTGCCCTGGGCGTTGATCTTCTGGATCAGGTCGATCTGACCAGTCAGCTCGGCCGGGTTCAGGCCGCTGCTGGGCTCGTCCAGAAGCAGCAGCTTGGGCTCGGTGGCCAGGGCCCGGGCTATCTCCAGGCGCTTGGTCAGGGCGTAGGGCATGTTGCCCGCCTGCTCGTTGCGGTACTTGCTGATGCCCACAAAATCGAGCAACGAGTCTGCGGTGGCGCAGGCCTCCTTGTCCTCGGTGAGCGCGCAGGCCCGGCGGAAGAAGCTGTCCCACACCAGGGACCAGGGGCCCTTGTGCTTGCGGTCCACCATGGCCGCCAGCACGTTCTCCAAGGCGGTGAGGCGGCTGAAGATGCGCACCACCTGGAAGGTGCGGGCGATGCCCAGGGTGTTGACCGTGTGAGCCTTTTCCCTGGTGATGTCCCTTCCCTCGAAGGTGATGGTGCCCTTGCTGGGGGGGAAGGCCCCGGAGATGAGGTTGATCAGCGTGGTCTTGCCCGCCCCGTTGGGGCCGATGAGCCCCAAGATCTCGCCCTGTTCCAGGCTGAAGCTGACGTCGTTGACCGCGGTGAGCCCGCCGAAGTTCTTGGTGAGGCGGTCGGTGGTAAGTATGGCGCCCATCAGCTGTCCCCTTTCACTCTGGCCCAGACGTTCTTGATGACGCCCACCAGGCCTTCACGCATGAACAGGATGGTGAGGATCAAAAGCAGGCCGTAGACGATCAGGCGGATGTCGATCTTCAGCACCTCCTCCATGGAGCGCAGGGCCTCGGAAAGAATGGTGAGGCTGACCGCGCCCAGGATGGGACCGGCTATGGTTCCCAGACCGCCGATCATTGCCATGGTGAGCACGTCGAAGGTGTTGTGCAGGGCCAAAAGCTCCGGGCTGACCAGGCGGGCGAAGTGGGCGAAGAGCCCGCCCGCGAAACCGGCGAAAAATGCGCTGATGGTGAACACCGCCAGCTTGTAGGAGCTGGGGTTGATGCCGATGCTCTGGGCCCCGGCCTCGTCGTCGCGCATGGCCTGCAGGGTCACCCCGAACTCCGAGCCGATGAGGCGGCGTATGCAGAACAAGGTGAACAGCACCGCGGCCAAAACCACATAGTAGTAGTCGCGCTCGAAGTAGAACTGCATGCGGAAGTCGCCGATTTGGATGGGGGTGAGCAGCGGGACGCCGCTGAGACCAAGGGAACCGCGGGTCAGGTCCACCCAGTTCATGGCCACCAGGCGCAGGATTTCGGCGAAGCCGATGGTGGTGATGGCCAGGTAGGGGCCCGAGAGCCGCAGCGCCGGGAAGCCCAGCATGAGGCCGAACAGCGCCGCCACCAGTCCTCCGGCGAACAGGCCCAGCCAGGGGCTGAGGCCGGTCTGCATGGCCAGGATGGCGCTGGTGTAGGCCCCGATGCCGTAGAAGGCGGCGTGGCCCAGGTTGAGCTGGCCGGTGTAGCCGGCCAACAGGTTCCAGCTCAAGGTGAGGATGGTGAAGATTCCCGCCATCACCGCGATGTGCATGAAATAGCGGTCCTCGACCACCTGGGGCAGCAGAATGAGCGCCGCCAGGGCCACGACCCACAGAAGTATGTTTCTAAGCCGCGCGCTCATCAGGCACCTTCCTTACGGCCGAAGAGCCCGCTGGGCTTGACCAGCAAGACCAGGATGATGATGAAGAAGCCGATGGCCTGCTTGTATTCCATGGCGATGTAGTTGCCGCCCAGAGCCTCGGCCACGCCCAGGATCAGGCCGCCCCAGATGGCGCCCCTGATGTTGCCCATGCCGCCCAGGATGGTGACCGCGAAGGCCTTCAAGGTGGGCAGGGCTCCCATGGTGGGGTAGATGGCGAACAGAGTGCCGTAGAGCACGCCGCCCACGCCGGCCAGCAGAGCCCCGACCCCGAAGGTGATGCGATAAACCTGGTTGATATCGATGCCCATGAGTTGGGCCGCGAAGCGGTTCTGGCTGGTGGCCCGGATGGCCACCCCCATGCGGCTGCGGTTTAGGAACAGCTCCAGGCAGAAGATGGTGATCCCGGCGAAGAAGAAACAGAACAGCCTGAGCAGGCTGGTGGAGGCCACACCCAGGTCCACGGTGGTCCCGCCGAAGGGGTCGCCGATCATGCGCGGAGTGGCCCCGAAGAACAACTGGGCCAGGTTGTCCAACAGAATGAAAAGTCCGATGGACACCATGATCATGTCGATGTCGGTCCAGCGGGTCATCAGCGGCCGGAACACCAGGCGCTCGGTGACCACGCCCAACAGGCCCACCACCGCGGCGGCGGCCACCACCGATCCGATCCAGCCCAACCATCCGCCCACCCAGGCCATGACGAACACGGCGGTGTAGGCTCCCACCATGGAGTAGTCGCCCTGGGCGAAGTTGGAAATTTTCATCACCCCGAAAATCATGGTCAGTCCGATGGCGATCAGGCTGTACACGCTTCCGGTTATCAGGCCGTTCAAGACCTGCTGCAAAAATAGGGAGTCCATAACGGGCACCAATTCAATGGACGGCCTGGAGCGCGGCCGTGTTTTTATTCAGAGGCTTGGCCGCCCCACCGAAGCGGGGCGGCCAGGCTCATACGGGGTCTACTTGCACTTACGCTCGGACCAAGGCGTGGGGTTCTCGTACTTGGCCGCGGCCCGCTCCACGGGGTAGATGATCTGGGTGTCGGGCTTGCAGTCCTTGTCCAACTGCACCTGCACCACCGAGGGCAGCACGGTGTAAACCTGGCCGTCCTTGCCGAACTTGATGGTGCCCTGGGAAAGCTTCATGTCGGTGGACTTCAGGGCGTCCTTGATCTTGGCGCGGTCCTTGGCCAGGCTGCCGCCGGGCTTGCCGGCGCGCTCCACGGCGTTCAGGATCACCTTGAGGTTGTCGTAGCCCTGGCTGGAGAAGATGCCGGGGCGCGAACCGGGGTACTTGGCCTGGTAGGCGTTGACGAAAGCGGCGGTGACCGGGTCCTTCATGGCCTTGGTGGGCTCCAGGGAGCTGCCCATGGCGTACTGGCTGATGGGGCCGGTCATCTTGAAGTAGGCCTGGGTGAACTGGCCGCCCACGCCGATCCACTGAGTCACGAAGTCAAGCTCCTTGGCCTGCTTCTGAATCAGGGCCGCCTCGGTGGTGGAGGCGATGTTGAACACCACGTCGGGCTTGAGCTCCTTGAGCTTGGAGATCTGGGTGGTGAAGTCGGTGTCGCCGATCTCGAAGTACAGGTTGGCCACAACCTTGGCCCCAATCTTCTTGGAGGCCTCTTCCCAGATCTTCTGGCCGTCGCGGCCGTAGTCGGAGTTCTCCATGAAGAAGGCCACGACCTTGGGCTTTTTCACGTCGGCCAGCCACTTGTTGATGCCCATGAGGAACATGGGGCTGTTGGGGCTGGTGCGGAACACGTAGTCATAGCCGCGGTTGGTGATGGTGGGGCTGATGGCGATGGCCACCACGTCGGGGGTCTGCTCATAGTGGCAGAACTCGCTGGCGGCGATGTTCACGCTTGAGCAGTAGCCGCCGCCCACCACCAGGACCTTGTCCCGGGTGACCAGCTTCTTTACAGCGGCCAGGCCCTTGTCGGGCTTGCACTCGCTGTCGCCGTAGACGATCTCCACCTTCTGGCCGAAGAGGCCGCCCTTGGCGTTGACCTCGTCCAGAGCCAGTTCCATGCCCTTTTTCATCTCGCCGGCGTTAAAAGCCAACGAGCCGGTGAAGGGCCCCAGGATGCCGATCTTGATGGGATCGGCGGCCGAGGCCGGTCCGGCCACAGCCAGACCTACCAGCAGAAACAGGGCGGTCAGCAACACTACTGACTTCTTCATAAACTTTTCCTCCTTGCTTGGCATGGCTGCTCCCCTCCCAGGGGCCTCCCGCCCGGCCGGCTCTTTTGGCTCGGCCATGTTGGTAAGAAAAACTCCAAGACTCCTCACGGGGCGCGGGCCCCACACTGACTCCCTCTTTACTGAACCAGGCCGCACCACCGAGCCAGGAACAGCGCATAAACCTTGGCGGTGTAGATCATGCTGTCTATGTTCACCCGCTCGTTGGGCGAGTGGATGTTCTGGGCCACCGGGCCGAAGCAGGTGGCCTGGGCGCGCCCGTAGGCGACGAAGCTTCTCAGGTCGGTGGTGCAGGTGCAGGCGTAGGACGCCGCCTGCTCACCGCTGAGTTCCTCGTGGCATTGGCCCAACAGGTTCAGGGCCGGCTGGTCGCGCGGCACCCGGTGACCCTGAGAGCGGAAGCCGTAGAACTCCACCTCGGGCGGATTCAGGCGCAGCCAGGCGTCCTGCTGAGCCGCCTGGGCCAGGCAGTCGCGCACCGCCTGGGAAGCCTGCTCGAAACTTACGTCCGGCATAAAGCCCAAACGGCAGTGGAACTCGGCCATGGCCGGCACCGTGGAGGGCCAGTCGCCGCCCTGGATCACCCCGATGTTCAAATGGGCCGGGTTGTCCAGGTGAGCGTAGTCCTCGCCCTTGTTTTGGTTGAAATCTTTTTCCAACTCGCGCAGGGCCTTCATGAGGTAGCAGCAGGTCTCGATGGCGTTGACCCCGCTGGAGGCCTCCAGGGTGTGCTTGGCCACCCCGGTGAGGGACACCTTGAACCACATCACCCCCACCTGGCTGGTGAGGATGATGGGGCCGAAGGGCTCGGGGATGAGCGCCGCGTCGGCGTCGAACCCGGCCACCAGACAGGCCAGGGCCCCGTTGCCGGTGCACTCCTCCTCGATGACCCCCTCCAGGGTTACCGGCGCGGCCAGGCCCAGCCCGGCCCGCTCCACAGCCTTGAGCGCGTAGGTCATGGCGGCCACGCCGCCCTTCATGTCGCCCGCCCCCCGGCCATGGAGCCAGCCGCCATCGATGAGCGGCTCGTAGGGGTCGCGCTCCCAGCAGTCAGAGGGCTCTTCGCTGACCACGTCCAGGTGGCCGTTCAAGATCACGCTCTTGCCGCCTTCGGCGTCGGCGGGGCGGGTGGCGGCCAGGCTGTAGCGGCCCTCCTGGCTCCAGGGGGTGGGGGCGAAACCGGGATGGGCGGCCATCTCCGGGGAATCCATGGGGGCGCGCACCGGGTCCAGGCCCAGGCTCGCCATCTCCTGTTCCATCACCTCCAACGCCCCGTCTTCCTCGCCCAGTACGGAGGGCTGGGCCACCAAACGGCAGGTGAAATCCAGCATGTCTTCCTGAAGGCTTTCCACCGCCTCCGTAAGAGCCAACTCTTTTTTGTCCATCTGCTTCAACCTATCGTCTACGCTTTCTCGGGTCTCAGGAGCCTTGTTCGTGCCCACAACGGGCGGGATAGATGCTCTTGAGCCGGGTGAAGCCGTTTTCGGTGAAGGCTATCATCAAGCGGCGGGCCCTCTCCGGGGTGGTGCGCACCAGCAGCAAGGCCGGTTCTACCTGGTTGATGCGCTCGATATCGATATCGCCCTCTGCGTGCTCAGCCAAGATGGCCCGAGCCTGCTCCAGGCTCTGAGGACCGGGCCCCACCTCCAACAAAATCTGGGCGAGCTTGGCGTCACAAAGCAGAGAAGAGGCCAATGAGTCGAATGAAACCACTTACTTGCTCACTCACGGTGTCGGATCATACCTTCGCCGCCATAATAAGCAACATACGTGCCATACAAATTAAGTGGTCGTTATGACTTACTTAATACAAAAATGAAGTATCGTCGTTGATGCAGGACTGAAAGAATTATGCGGATTCGAATCGTGATGTGTAACGTTAACCAGCCGGATTTACAAGCCATCTACTAATGTTGCAAATTTGCACCGCGTTGCATGTTTGCAACATGAAGCCCGTAACGCTTGGCCTTTCGCGACAAAGTGGAATGATTCACCCCCAGGGCCTCGGCTGCGGCCCGCTGGCTGCCGTATTCGGCTATGGCCCTAGCGATCAGCTCGCGCTCGGTGCGGGCCACCGCCTCGGCCAAGTCCCAGGCGTCGCCATGGTGCTCGGGGGAAAGCTCGAAGGGGGTTTGGCGTACCTCGGCGGGGAGGTCACCCAGCTCTATGGTCTCGCCGGGGGAGAGCACCACCAAGTGTTCGATGAGGTTGGCCAACTCGCGCACGTTGCCCGGAAAACAGTAGCGCCGCAAACGGTCCACCACCGCCGGGGCCACCTTCATCTCCTTGCCGCACTTTTGGTTGAAGATGCCCAAAAAGTGGCCGATGAGGTGGGGGATGTCCTCGGCCCTCTGGCGCAAGGGGGGAATGTTGATGGGCACCACGTTGAGCCGGAAGTAAAGGTCCTTGCGGAAGGTCCCCGCCTGCACCATCTTTTCCAGGTCGCGGTTGGTGGCGGCCAACACTCGCACGTCGATCTTGCGCGGGGTGGTGGAGCCCACGGGCACCACCTCGTTCTCCTCTAAAAAGCGCAGGAGCTTGGTCTGCATGAGCAGGGGCAACTCGCCCACCTCGTCCAGGAACAGGGTGCCCCCGTCGGCCAGCCCGAAGTAGCCGGTCTTTCCCTCGGAGCGGGCCCCGGTGAAGGCCCCCCGGGCGTAGCCGAACAGCTCGGCTTCTATTAGAGAAGGAGGGATGCCTCCGCAGTCCACCCGCACCAGGGGGCCTTCGGAGCGCGGCGAGGCCCCGTGGATGAGCTTGGCGAACACGCCCTTGCCCACCCCGGACTCGCCCTGCAAGAGCACGCAGGAATCCACCCGGGCCACCTTCATGGCCATCTCGAAGATGCGCTGCATCTCCCGAGAGCGCATCACCAGCCGTGAGCTCAGCTCGTCCTGGCGGTGGATGTGGGTAAGCTCGGAGCGGTATTGGTCGGTGAGCGCCCGGCTGTGCTCCAGATCCTCTTGCAGCCGCTTCATGGCCGTGAGGTCCCGGGCGTTGATCACCACCAGGCTGATCTCGCCTTTTTCATCGAACACGGGGTTGCCGGTGACCAGGACCTGCCGCCCGTCCTTGGACTGCTGGATCAGCGAAACCGCCGCCTGGTGCTTTAGCACCTCCAGGGTCACCGAGCGGTCGAAGTAGCCCGCCTCCACCAGCTCGGACACGTTGCGGCCGATGACCTCCTTGGCGTTGACCCCGGCGAAGCGCTCCGAGGCCGGGTTCACCCGAACCACCTTGCCCTCGGCGTCGCTGATCCACAGGCCGTCGTAGGAGGAGTCGATGATAACGTCGAGCTGCTCGCTGAGCTGGCGGTAGGCGTGCAGCTCGTTCAGGACCCTTTCATATTCCGTGGCGTCCTGAAATACGCTGATCACCCCCATGATCTTGCCGTCCAGGTAGACCGGAGTGCGGTTGCCGAAGATCATGGTGCCCGCCCCGGACAGGGTGCGGCGCGCCACCTGGGGCTGGCCGGTGACCAGGATGCGCCGCATGTCATCCCACACCTCGGGCTCGAACTCCCCGTAGTTGTGCCCCACCACGTCCTTGGGGTCGTGGCCGGTCACCCGCCCGGCGGCGCGGTTGAAGACCACCACCTCGCCGGTGTCATCCACCATGAGGATGCCGTTGTGGGCGGAATCCAGGACTTCGCGAAGCAGGCTGAAGTCTTTCAGGGGCACGGCCGGTTGACCTCCAGACCTCGGCAAGGGACAGGCTATCCAAGCCCAGCGTTGCGGTTGATAAATTTATTTTACCATTGTGGCCGGGCGATCGCGTCCCTGGTTTTCGATCCGGCCCGCGGGTCCGGCCAGACGCAGCCAGGCCCGGTCAATCGCCGTGACGCCCCCGGCACGGCTCACCGTAGCCGCCCTGGATCATGGCGCAATCAAGCGCGGCGGGCCGATTATCCCGGCTTTTTTCGCGCCCCAAAGAAGTATTTTCCCATAGTATATTCTGGTATTAATTGTTCACATTATAAAAATTATGATTCGCTATTTGACTTTTTCCTCTAAAGACCGCTTGTCTTTTCCCTGCCGTTTCCCCAAGCCCGGCCAGCGAACGACAAAAACCATATTTTGATGTAATTCAAGCATATTACGTCATAATTTCCAATGAAGCGCCATCGACTGCCTACCTTTCGCAACGCTCACTGGCCGCCAACAGCGTATTAATATGTTTTTTATAATTATTTTTTGATGTTACCATATTTTGGCAAGTAAGGATATTCCAAGGCGGGCCACCGTCCCCAGGTCATGCCCCTTCAAATATCTTCAGAATATTTTATAGCTTTTTCAGAATGTTTTGGATACAATCCCTTCTCACTTCTCCGCATCCGATCAATTGCATCCCCTGTCCCATTTTCGTTACCATTATGATCTTTTTTTTACAACATATGATATTCGCAATGCGAATATTTATATTCAAAAAAACCTTGACATTATTGTCCCCCCCGGCTATCATTTGAGCCGTAAAAACAATTTCACCATACGAACTTTAGTTATTCGGGAACTTACCTTGGGCTAGGCGTAAGGGCTATGACTGACGTTTCAAAAGTTCCCAACGCGAATATTGACGCCAGCCCAAATATTTTTATCGGTGCACCGGGATTTCCCATGATTCTCGATAAGCGCCCCTGTGCAAGTTCTTCGCGCGCCCATCCCGGTTTTTCGCCGCCAGAGGACGGTCCTTGGCCCCCGGCCTCCCGTCCCTCCCTTAGACTCCTCATCTTGCTCTTCTCAAGCACAGGTCCATCACGGCGGCGCAGGCCTTTGCCGGCCCGGCGCGCCGGGGCTTGGGAGGCCGGGGGCCAACAACACGGCCATCCGGCGGCGAAAAACCGGGACACATCTCTTCCGTTCTCAGTGCACGTTCCACGGGCCGCGCCGCAAACGACCGGCCCACGCACCAGATGCTTTTCCACCAACGAACCGTCGCGGCTTAGGAGTTTTTAGAAAGGCTAAATGGCTATGCAAAAGGCATCGGACTGGATCATCAAAACGGGGAGCGTCGTTGCTGCGATCATTACTTTGATGCAGCTATACGTCGTGATCGTCGGCTTTCCCCCGGTAATGCTTCACCGCACCGTCTTCCTGGTGCTCATATTCATCCTTGTCTTTCTCACCTACCCCCGCGACAACATCAGGATGACTTGGTGGAACATTCTTCTGGTGGCGCTCAGCCTCGCGGTGGGTGCTTACATCCTCGCCACCTTTGAAAACATCAACAGCCGCATAGCCTATGTGGACGATGTCACCAACCTGGACATCTTCTTCGGCCTGGCCTGTCTGTTGGTCCTGCTGGAGGCCACCCGGCGCACCTGCGGCACCGGCCTGACCATAATCGTGCTGGCGTTTTTCGCCTACGCCTTCGTCGGCCCCTGGCTCCCCGGCCTTTTGGGGCATCCGGGCATCAGCATTGAGGACCTCGTCGACCTGCAATTCCTCACCCCCGGCGGCATCTTCGGGGTGGCCACCGGCGCGGTGGTGAGCTTCGTGTTCTTCTTCCTGCTCTTCGGGGCCTGCCTGGAGCAAAGCGGGGCCAGCAAGGTGTTTCTGGACACCGCCATGTCTCTGACCGCCAAGCGCACCGGCGGCGTGGCCAAGTGCGCCGTGGTGGGGTCCAGCCTGATGGGCATGACCTCGGGCAGCGCGGTGGCCAACACCGTCTCCACCGGGGCCATCACCATCCCCATGATGAAAAAGGGCGGCTACCCCCCGGTGACCGCCGGAGCCATCGAGGCCATCTCCTCCACCGGCGGCCAGCTCATGCCGCCGATCATGGGCGTCAGCGCCTTCATCATGGCCGAGATCGTGGGCGAGCCCTACCTGACCATCGCAATCGCGGCCACCCTGCCGGCCATCCTGTTCTACTCCGGCATCTACTTCATGGTGCACCAGTACGGCATCAAGTACGGCATCAAGGGCGACCCCGGCAAGGCCAGGGCTTTCTGGTCCATCATGAAGTCCGAGGGCTATCTCTTCCTGCCTATCGCAGCCCTGATCTACTTCATCGCCTCGGGCAACACCCTCATGTCCGCCGCGCTGAAGGCCTCGGCCCTGGTGCTTCTGCTGTCCATGATCAAGAAGGACACCAGGATGACCTTCCGGAAGTTGGCGAGCGTGCTCATCGACACCGGCAAGCGCACCTGCGTGGTGGCCATCCCCTGCGCCTCGGCGGGCTTCATCACCGGCATCATCACCCAGTCGGGCCTGGCCGCCAAGATGAACGCCATCTTCGTGAGCCTGGGCGGCGGCTACCTGCTGCCCACCCTGATCATCACCATGATCCCCTGCGTCATCCTGGGAATGGGCATGCCCACGGTCACCGCCTACATCATGGTGGCGGTCACCATGGCCCCGGTGCTCATCCACCTGGGGGCTTTCCCCATCGCGGCGCACCTGTTCGTGTTCTATATCGCCCTGATGGCCATGGTCACCCCGCCGGTGGCCCTGGCGGCCTACGCGGCGGCGGGCATCAGCGAGGCCAACCCAGGCAAGACCGGTTGGCGGGCCTTGTCCCTGGGCTTCAGCGGCTTCGCCATCCCCTACCTGGTGGTTTACTACCCGGCCCTGACCATAGTGGACGGCTCGGTCTTTGAAACCATCGTCTCGTTCATAAAGGTCTTTGCGATCATCTACCTGATCAGCGGGGTGATCACCGGCTACTACCACAAGAAGCTGACCATGATCGAGCGAGGCTTCGGCATGCTCACCGCGGTGGTGGTGGCGGTCTCGCTGGACTCGATCGTCGTCTCTCTGGTGGGAGCGGCCATGTTCGCGGCCCTGATGCTCTACCACTACAAGTTCAGCGGAGTGATCGCGGCCAAACAGGCCTCATAAGGCAATAGAGATTCATTCATCATCCATAAGGGAATGGACGTTTTTAAATTACCGGTTTTGTCGGCAAGCAAAACCAAATGACCACATCAAGGGAGGAAAGTAAGCATGCGAGCCAAAAATTCCAAAGTCGCCATCCTGGTGGCCTGCCTGGCTGTGATGACCATGTTGGTCTCCTTCAGCGCCCCGGCAGCTGCCCAACAACCCACCAGCATCCGCTTGGCCTCTTTCAACATCGGTGGCTCCTGGTACATCTGGGCCTCTGCCATCGCTTCCATCGTGCGGCCCAATCTGCCCCAGGGTTCCAGCATCGACGTGCTGCCCTACCAGGGCGGCATCGGCAACCCCATGCTCCTGGCCAAGGGCAAGGCCGACATCGCCCTATCCTTCCTGCCCTGCACCGTGTGGGCCTACAAAGGCTTGCCCCCCTACAAGAAGGCAGACAAGGAACTGCGCTCCCTGGTCGGCGGCCTTAGCCGTCCCCACCGCATCGGCGTGTTGATCCGCAAGAAGTCGGGCATCAAGTCCCTGGCCGAGGTGGCCGAGAAGCACATGCCCGCCCGCATCGTCACCGCCCAGCGCGGCGCCACCGGCCAGGCCGTGTCCATGCAGCTGCTGAGCGAGTACGGCATCACCCCCGAAAAGCTCGAGTCCTGGGGCGGCAAGCTGGAGCACCTGCGCATGCCCGTGGCCGTGGGCCGCATCAAGGACGGCCACGCCGACATCATCATCCACAACGTCGGCTTCAAGGAGCCCCGCTTCAGCGAGCTGGCTCTGACCACCGAGATCTTCTTCGACGAGGTCCCGGCCCAGATTCGCGCGGCCATGGCCCAGAAATACGGCTACCAGGACAACCTGGCCATCGAGAAGGAAGAGTTCCGCGGCGTGACCAAGAACGTCCCGGCCCTGGGTTACCCCACCAGCCTGATCGCCGACACCAAGCTGTCCAACGAGTTGGCCTACATCATCACCAAGGCGGTGTGCGAGCATCCCAAGGAACTGGGCCAGGCCCACTCCGGCTTGAAGGTCTTCGACCCCACCAAGGCCTGGGAGCCCGCGCGCAACGGCGTGCCGCTGCACCCCGGCGCAATCAAGTACTACAAGGAAAAAGGCTTGATGAAGTAAAGGCCTTTGCCTAGCAAGGCGTCGCGGCGCAGCCGCGCCGCGACGTCAAACGACACCACCGAGCGAGATCACGCAGAAGGGGTAGGACAAATGCAGAAGTTGGAGCTCACCGGCAACGAAGCCATCGCATGGGCGGCCAAGTGCGTGGGAGTGGACGTAGCCACCGGATACCCCGGTCTTCCTTGCACCTCGATCATCAACACCTTGAACAACATCGCCGATCCGTCCGCCACCCGCGTGGAATGGTCCGGCAACGAGCGCATCGCCCTGGAAACCGCCTTCGGCGTGTCCATTTCCGGCGGCCGCTCGCTCAGCGTGCAAAAGATGGCCGGTCTCAACGTGGCCCTGGACAGCCTGATGGTCATGAACATCCTGGGCTCCCTGGGCGGCATGGTGGTGGCGGTGGGCGACGTCCCCGGCAGCATCTTCTCTGGCAACGAGCAGGATTCGCGCTGCCTGGGCGCCTTCGCCGAGCTGCCGGTCCTGGAGCCGGGCACTCCCCAGGAGGCCTTCGACTTCACCATGGAGGCCTACCAGATTTCCGAAAAGTTCGGCGTGCCGGTGATCCTGCGCTTCGCCAAGGGCTTCGCCCTGGCCAAGGGCATGGTTAGCTTCGACTGCGCCGCGCCGGTGAAAAAGCCGGTCACCTCGGTGATCAAGCGCAGCTACGCCCCGGCCAAGGCCAGGGTGGACGGCCACGCCGGGCTGCACCGGAAGCTGAAAGAAATTCGCGCCTACTACACCAATTCGCAGCTTAACACGGCCGAAGGCTCCGGCGAAAAGGCGGTGGTGACCAGCGGCTTCACCTACGTGAAGGTGAAAAAAGCCATGGAGGCCAAGGGCCTGCTGGGGGCCTGCAAGCTCATCAAGGTGGGTTCCCTCAACCCCATGCCCCAAGAGTTTTTGTCCCGGGAGCTGGCCGGGGTGACCCAGGCCATGGCCATCGAGGAGGTCGAGCCCTACCTGGAGGAGATGCTCCGGGTGTTCGCCAACACCGTGGGCCAGGATCTCAAGGTATGCGGCAAGACCAGCGGCCAGGTGCAGTGGGAGGGCGAGCTTAGCCCGGCGCACATCGAGCTGTCCCTGGATTGGCTCATGGGCGATCAGGCCGCCGACGCTCCGGACTTCGCCTCGGCGCAGGTGGCCGAGGCGGGCAACGAGCTGCCCGGCTTCTGCGACGACTGCCCCTACGACTTCTATTTCAGCGAGCTCAAGAAGTACTTGGCAAAGAACCAGCTCCCCCGCCCGGTCTTCACCGGCGAGCCCGGCTGCTCCATTTACCTGGAGGCGCCACCCTACGAGATGCTCGACGCCAAGACCTCCCTGGGCGGAAGCCTGGGCCTGGCCTGCGGCCTGTCGCTGATGCAAAAAGACCGCGAGGCGGTGGCCATCGTGGGCGACTCGGCCTTTTTCCACAGCGAGATCCCCACCTTTGTCTACGCCGCCCAAAACGGCATCGATGTCATCGCCATGGTGGTCTACAACCACGCCGCCAGCGTGACCGGCCGCCAGCCCAACCCGGCCTCGGGCTTCGACATGAAGGGCGAAAAGGCCGACATCACCGAGATCGCCGAAATGGTCAAGGCCTGTAAGGCATCCCTGGTCAAGGTGGTCAAGGGCAAGGACGAAAAGGCGGTGTGGGAGGCCTTTGACGCGGCCTTCAACTCCAAGGGTCTCCGGGTGCTCATCCTGGACGATCCCTGTCCCCTGATCAAGTAGCAGCACTCGGCTGTATCGCCAACAGGAGAGACAAGGCCATGAAGATAGTCAAGATCACCACCCACCTGGTCTCCGTGCCGGTGGAGGAGAAAAGCGCCTGGGTGTCCAGCCTGGGCCGGGCGGTCAAGCGCGACTGCCTCATCGTGGAGATGGAAACCGACACCGGGATCGTGGGCATCGGCGAGTGCTACCACGGCTCTTCGCCGCTGAGCCTGGACCGGCTGGTGCAAAAGGTCCTGGCCCCGGTGCTCATGGGCAAAAACCCCCTCAACTGGGAGCTGAACAAGTCCCTGCTCATCAAGCGGGCCAAGCTTATGGGCCCCTTCGGCCTGATCACCATGGCCGTCGCCGGCCTGGAGATCGCCATGCTCGACATCGTGGGCAAGCACCTGGGCGCTCCCATCTATCAGGTCCTGGGCGGCTTCCGGGAGTGGGCCCCCGTGTACGTGGGCGGCCTGTGCCTGGGCTGGAAGGACGTGGACGACCTGTGCGCCGAGGCCAAGAAATACGTGGAGCAGGGCTTCAAGGCCATGAAGTTGCGCATGGGCCGGGGCTACGAGCGCGACGTGGACAGCGTGCGCCGGGTGCGCGAAACGGTGGGCCCGGACATCCGCCTGATGGTGGACGTGAACCAGGGCTACTCCGACCGCGACGCCATGAAGATCATCAAGAAGTACGAGGAGTGCGACCTGTTCTGGCTGGAAGAGCCGGTGCCCCACGACAAGCTGGCCATCATGGCCCGCCTTCGGGCCATGAGCCCGGTGAACCTGGCCGCCGGGGAGAACTCCTTCACCCTGGGCGACTTCAAGCGGGTCTTGGACGCCGGCGCGGTGGATATCATCCAGCCCGACGCCTGCAAGATCGGGGGCATCGGCGACATGCGCAAGGTGGCGGTGTTGGCCGAGTCGCACCAGATCGAGGTGCACCCCCACATCATCGGCACCTCCATTGCCCTGGCCGCGGCCCTTCAGTTCGTGGGAACCATCCCCAACGCGGGCATGATCGAGTGGGACAACTCCGAGGGCAACCTCTTCCGCGACGGAATTATCAAAGACAGCTACGAGATAGCCGACGGACAGATCAAGATTCCCTCCGCTCCCGGCCTGGGCGTGGAGGTAGATTACGATTTCCTTAAAGAATATCCCTACGTTGACGGCCCCTGCTACGTCTAGGCCGCATTGAAATTCTAGGAGGCAACCATGAGCGATAAAAAAGACATCACCTTGGGCTTCATCGGCTTCGGCGAACTGGCCCAGGGCCTGGCCAAGGGGCTCAGAGGCGAAGGCCTGGCCAAGATCAAGACCTTTGACAAGGCCGTGGCCGACGGCACCGAGGCGGGCAAGAAAATGCTGGCCGCCGCCGATACCATGGGCGTGACCGTGGCGGGCTCCCTGGCGGAGCTGATCGAGGGATCGGACCTGGTGTTCTCCACCGTGACCCCGGCCGCCGCCGTGGTGGTGGGCAAGGCCGCCGCCGACCTGCTCAAGCCCGGCCAACTCTACTGCGACCTGAACTCCTGCACCCCCAGTTACAAGCGCCAGTCCCAGGCCGAGGTGGCCAAGTCCGGGGCCGACTACCTGGACGTGGGCGTGGTGGGCGGCATCAGCCTGCAGGGCCACCGCATCCCCTGCCTGGTCTGCGGCGAGGCGGGCCCCAAGCTCAAGGAGCTGATGGACCCCTACGGCATGAGCCTGACCCTGGTGGAAGGCGAGATCGGCACCGCCGCCCTGATGAAAATGCTGCGCTCGGTGGTGCTCAAGGGCATCGAGGCCCTGATGCTGGAGATGTTCATGGCCGCCCAGACCTTCGGCCTGGATGAGACCATGATGGCCAACGTGGCCGCCACCTTCAACCGGGGCGACTTCGAGACCTACTCCGACATGCTCATGAGCACCCACGGCCTGCACGCCGCGCGCCGCTGCGACGAGGCGGAGATGATCCGGGACACCATCAAGGAAACCGGCGTGGAGCCCTTTGTCACCGACGGCATCTACAACTTCTTCAAGCACTCGGCCAAGCTGGGCATGCCCGAATACTTCAAGGGCGTAAAGCCAGCCGACTACCGGGCGGTGGCCAAGGCCATCCGGGAGCTGTCGGCCAAGTAATGAATCTCTCTCCCCATCCCGCACTAGATGGTGATGACTAAGAATATGGCGTAACGGTTAAATAAAATATCTGGTGGGGTGATCATGGTGCGCTTTCCCGCGTTGGGTTGTTAAAATTCTAGGGAAAGCCGTGGCCCGATGGTCACCCCACCGGCTTTTTTGCAGCCCGTGGTGCGGCCCGGCCCCACGTGGCGGCGCGGCGACGCGCCCGAAGGGAGAAAAGGCAAGGCATGGAACGGATCAAGTTGGCACCGGTGAAGGGGGTTCTGCCCCCGGTGGTCACCCCATTCAAGAACGAGGAACTGGACCTGGAGGCCTTTGAGAACAACCTCAAAGCCCTGAACCGTACCGGGCTCAGCGGCTACGTGGTGTTGGGCTCCACCGGCGAGAGCGTCTACCTGGACGAGCGGGAAAAAGAGATGGTTTTGGCCTCGGCCCGGGAGGCCGCCGCGCCGGGCAAGCAGCTGGTGATGGGCACCGGCCAGGAGTCCACCAGGGCGGCTATCCACCTCACCCGCCTGGCGGCCAAGCACGGGGCCGACTTCGTGCTGGTGGTGACCCCGGCCTATTTCAAGGGCCAGATGACCGCCGACGCCCTGATGACCCACTTCACCAGGGTGGCCGACGATTCGCCCATACCGGTGCTGTTGTACAACGTGCCCCAGTTCACCGCCCTCAACCTGCTGCCCGAGGTGGTGGCCCAACTGGCCCAGCATCCCAACATCCAGGGCATCAAGGACAGCACCGGCGACATCGCCCAACTCACCGAGATAATCCGCATGGTGCCCAGGGAGTTCGCGGTCTTGGTGGGCAGTGACACCGTGTTCTATCCCGCCCTGTGCGTGGGGGCCACCGGCGGGGTGTTGGCCACCCCCAACGTGATCCCGGACCTGCTGGTGGAGCTGTTCAACCTGTTCCTGGAGGGCAAGCACCTGGAGGCATTGAACCTCCAGCGGCGCATCAACCCACTGGCCTCCCTGGTCCTCAAGGACTACGGGGTGGGCGGCATCAAGCTGGCCATGGACATGATGGGCTTCCAGGGCGGCGGGGTCCGCTCCCCCCTCACCATCCCCCATGGGGCCAGGGGCCGCTTCAGCGCTGAGTTGGCCAAGCTGAGGCCAGAGTCCCAGCCCCAGCGCGAAGGGACGCCACTTTTCAAGGAGCCCGGGAACGAGTAGGCACCTCCCGCTGCGCTCGTCCCAAAACCCACCAGGGCCCAGCCGTTCGGCTGGGCCCTGACTTTTTCGGCTCTCAGGCGGGCTTGTCCCCTCCCGCGCCTGGGGGCTAGAATAGCCCCTAGGAACAGGAGGAGCGCCCGTGTCCCACGCCCTGATAATCGTGGATATGCTGCATGATTTCGTTCACCACCAAGGGGCCCTGTGCGTGCCGGGGGCCCAGGAGATAGTGCCGGCCATCCAGCGAGAGCTGGAGCGGGCCCGCCGGGCGGGCGACCCGGTGATCTTTGTGTGCGATGCCCACGACCCCGACGACCGCGAGTTCCAGCGCTTCCCGCCCCACGCCGTGGCCGGCAGCGCCGGGGCCTGCGTAATCGGCCAGTTGACTCCCCGCGAGGGCGAAATGGTGGTGGCCAAGCAACGCTACAGCCCCTTTTTCAACACCGAACTGCACGACATCCTGCTGAAACATGGGGTTACCGAGGCCACGGTGGTGGGGGTGTGCACCCACATTTGCGTCATGGAAACGGTGGCCGGGCTGGCCAACCGGGACCTCAAGGTACGGGTGCCCAAGGACGCGGTGGCCGATTTCGACTCCGAACTGGCCCAGGCAGCCTTGAAGCGAATGGAAAACCTCTTCGGAGCCCAAGTTTCCTAGGGGCCGCCCCCGGCCTTGGGCGGAGCCGAAGACAATGGTATGCTTATTTAAAAATGACTTTCTGTGCAACTCCCTGGAAAGGAAATCCACATGGCCCCCCCGGTTAAGCTATTCGCCCTGAGCACCTGCAGCCACTGCCGTAACACCCGCAAGTTTTTGGACGAAAACAACGTGGCCTACGATGCGGTGGAGGTGGATCTCTGCCCTCTGGATGAGCGCGAGGAGGTCATCAACGAGGTGCGCAAATACAACCCCGCCACCTCCTTCCCCACCCTGGTGATCGGCGACAAGGTGATCGTGGGCTACCGGGAAAACGAGATCAAGGAGGCGCTGGGCCTATGACCGCCCAAGAACTCTATGAGATGCTCAAAAAGGTGCAGGAGCCCAAAGGCTTCTACTTCAACCAGGACATGGAGCGCACCATGGGTCTCATGGAGGCGCTGCTGGTCAATAAGGAGCGCTACGGCTACATGTGCTGCCCCTGCCGACTGGCCTCCGGCGACCGGGAAAAGGACGCGGACATCATCTGTCCCTGCGTTTACCGCGAGCCCGACGTGGCCCAGTACGGCTCCTGCTTCTGCAACCTGTACGTGACTCCGGCCTGGAACCAGGGCGACATCGCCCACGACTACGTGCCCGAGCGGCGGCCCCCGGAAAAGTTCCCCTACTGAGGCCCCGCCATCCGCAATCAAAAGGCCGGGCCCCGCATGGGGCCCGGCCTTGTTTTTAGCGACGCTGTGGCGGTTTAGTTGCCGCCATCCAAGGTGCATTGGGTGAAGTCGATCTTTTCCGCGCACCCGTTGCAGTAATGCTCCTTGTCGAACTCGTCGGAGAATATTTCCTTCTCCTTGCCGCACTTGGGGCATTTGCAAACGAAAGACTTCAGGCTCTTGTTGGCTTCGAAACCAGGGCAATGACGGGGAGTGGTCACGGCATACTCCTTTGTCCGAGTGAGCGCCCGCCGGTGTTTGGAACCAGGCTGGCTGAATGTCTCTAAAGGGCAGTATTATTAATTAATTTTGCAGCGATGCCTTGGCCGGGTCAAGGACTCATTGAAGTGGGCAGGGGATGCTTGCATGTCACTGTGGATGGGTGTAGTTAATACCTTTTAAGTCTCAACCGCCCCCAGCGGCGGGTGGATAAATCACCCAGTCGGAGGACGATGCAGATGCCTGTGGTGGCTCCCTTTAGGGCCGTGCGTTACAACCCTGAAAAAGTTTCCAGCCTTGCCGACGTGGTCACGCCCCCTTACGACGTGATCAGTCACGAGCAGCAAGAATCTTTTTATGCGTCCGACCCGCACAACATCATCCGCGTGGAACTCAATAAAAAGCGCGACAGCGACACGGCACAAGACAACCGCTACACCCGCTCGGCCGAGCATTTCCAGGCCTGGCGCGACGCGGGAGTGCTCACCCGGGACGAGTCTCCGTCCTATTATCTTTCGGAAACCACCTACACCGACGCCGAGGGCAACCAGCAGGTGCGCCGGGGCTTCTTCACCATGCTCAAGGTGGCCGACCCCCATGAGCGCAAGGTGCTGCCCCACGAGAAGACCTTCACCGCCCACAAGGAAGACCGCTTCCAGCTTTTCAAGGCGGTGCAGGCCAACATCTCGCCCATCTTCGCCTTGTATCCCGACGACCTCAACGAGGTCATGACCACCCTGGACCAGGCCAAGGAGCCAGAGCCCCTCAACGACTTCGTGGACCCCATGGGCCTGCCCCAGAAGCTCTACCGGGTCAGCGCCCCTGAGGCCTGCCGCAAGGTGCAGGAGCTGATGGCCGACAAGGTGATCTTCATCGCCGACGGTCACCACCGCTACGAGACCGCGCTGAACTACCGCAACTACATGCGCGGGCTGCACCCCGAGGCCGGTCCCGAGGCCCTGTTCAACTACACCCTCACCTACCTGTGCTCCATGAGCGATCCGGGCCTCACCGTCTTCGCCTGCCACCGTCTGGTGCCCCGTTTGGACGGCTTCGGCGCGGAGGACTTCCTGGCCCTGGCCAAAACCTATTTCGACGTGCGCGAGGTGGAGTTGGAGGGCGACGCGGAGGCGGCCAAGGCCAAGCTCACCGAGGCCCTGGCCAAGGCCGACGCCAAGAGCAACAGCCTGGGCCTGATCTCCCACGACACGGACAAGGCCTACCTGCTCACCATGAAGCCGGGGGCCATGGCCGGGCAGACCGGCCCGGATGTGGAAGGCCCCCTGGCCGAGCTGGACGTGGTGGTGCTCACCCATCTGGTGCTGGACCAGATCCTGGGCTTCGACAACAACGCCCGGGACCAGGACCACACCATCCGCTACCTGGCGGACATGACCCACGTACTTCAGGAAGTAAAAAGCGGGCGCTCCCGCCTGGCCTTTTTGCTCAACCCCACCAAGGTGGAGCAGGTGCAGGCCGTGGCCGAGGCCGGGCTTATCATGCCCCGCAAGGCCACCTACTTCTACCCCAAGGTGCTCACCGGCCTGGTGATCAACCTGCTATGCCCCGATGAAGAGGCCGAAGGCTGTAAAGGCTAGGCCCATGCCCCCAGGCGGTCAGGAACCGGACCCCACCACCCACGACCGCCTGGGGCGCCATTACCTTGAGCAACCCGCCCAGGGCTTCCGTTTCGCCATAGACAGCGTCCTGCTGGCCGACTTCGCCACCCCGGCCCAAGGCCCTGTGGCCGACCTGGGCTCCGGCTGCGGGGTCTTGTGCGTGCTCTTGGCCGCCAAGGGCCTGGCCGGGCCCTTCAGCGCCCTGGAGATCGACCCCCTGGCCGCAGGCTGCTGCGAGCGCAACTTCACGCGGGCGGGCCTGGAGGGCCGGGTGCTCACCCACGACCTTTCCCAGCCCCACCCCGAGCTGAAGCCGGGCTCTTTCGCCCTGGTGATAAGCAACCCGCCCTTTGGCCAGCCGGGCCGGGGACGGCTTTCTCCCGACCCCGCCAGGGCCAGGGCCCGCCACGAGCTGGCGCTCACCGCCGAGGACCTGTGGCAGCGGGCCAAAGAGCTGTTGGCCCCCGGCGCGCGCCTGGCCCTGTGCTGGCCGCCCAGCCGCCTGCCCCAGGCCTTGGCGGGCCTAACCGCTCATGGCCTGGCCCCCCGGCGGCTGCGCCTGGTGCACGGGCGGGTGGATCTGCCCGCCAAAATATGCCTTATCGAGGCGGTGAAGGATGGCGGCGAGGAGCTGGGGGTGGAGCCCCCCCTGATCGTCTACGCCCAGGGCCAGGAGTACGGCCCCGAGGTGGCGGCTATTTACCGGAAGCTTTGTTAGCCCGGCGGCAGGCCCGGCCCAGGGAGGCCAGGGCCGCGCGCAGCTCCGGGTTTTTGATCCCGGCCACGGCGGCGTCCACCTCGCCCTCTTCCCGGGCGTCCAGCTCGGGCAGGGGCTTCGGAGGAGTCGGAGGCGGGGCCAGTGAGGGGGCGCTTACCAGCTTGAGGCGCTGCACCGGATGACCTGCCGCGCTTAGGCGCTCGCATATCTGGGGGCCGGCCAGGGTAAGCTCCTGCTTCCAGGCCGAGCCGCCCACCGCCACCACCAGCACCCCGCCCTTTTCCAGGGACACCGGCAGCGCCCGGCGGGCCAGGCCCTCCCCGGCGGCCTCGCGCCAGGCGGCCAGCAGGGCGGGCGAGGGCAGCCGCTGGGCCAGGGAGCCCGGCAGGGCCCCGCCCAACACCTCTTTCAAGCTTTGGGGATCGCGCGGCATGGCCCCAGTATAGCCCCCGATCCCCGTCCTTGTCTTGCCCCAGACAAACGCTATAGAATGTTGCAGCCCATCGTCTGCCGTCTGGTCCCTATTAGCCTGGGGGAGTCATGAGCGCCGCCACCGTTTCCCGCCCGTCGTCGTACCGTTGGCTGGTTTTCGCGGTCCTGGCCTGCGCCTATCTGCTGGTCTACTTCCACCGGACCTGCCCGGCGGTGGTGGCCGCGGACCTGATGCGCGACCTCAAGGCCGGGGCCACCTCCCTGGGCATGCTGGGGGCAGCCTATTTTTACCCCTACGCCTTGATGCAGCTTCCCGCCGGACTGCTCAGCGACACCTGGGGGCCGCGCAAGACCATAACCCTGTTCTTCTCCCTGGCCGGGGTGGGGGCCATCTGGCTGGGCCTGGCCGGGTCCATCGGCCCGGCCATCGCCGCCCGCACCCTGGTGGGCCTGGGGGTGGCCATGGTCTTCGTGCCCACGGTCAAGGTGCTCACCCACTGGTTCACCCGGGCCGAGTTCACCCGTATGATGGGCATCCTCATGGCCCTGGGCGGAGTGGGGGCCTACACCGCCGCCCAGCCCCTGGCCTGGCTAAGCCTTATCGTGGGCTGGCGGGGCAGCTTCATCCTAATCGGGGTGGTCACCCTGGTAATTGCTGGGCTCGTCTGGGTGCTGGTGCGCAACCGGCCCGAGGACAAAGGCCTGCCCCCGGTGGCGGACAGCCTGAGCGACCCGCTGGGCGGTGATACCATGACCCTGGGCCAGGGCATCAAGATGGTGCTGGGCAATCCCCGCTTCTGGGCGGTGGCGGTGTGGTTCTTCATCACCCCGGGCATCTTTTTCTCTTTGGGCGGCCTATGGGGCGGCCCATATCTCATGCAGGTATACGGCCTCAGCAAGACCCAGGCGGGGGGGATACTCAGCATGCTGGCCGTGGGCATGATCGTGGGCAGCCCCCTGGTTTCCTGGGTGTCAGACAAGATACTGGTCTCGCGCAAGAGCACCATGATCATCACCGGAGTGGGCCTGTGCCTGCTGGTGGGCATCCTCTACCTGGCCCCGGCCTCCTTCAGCCCCTCCATGCTCTACTTGTGGTTCTTCCTGTTCGCGGTATGCTCAAGCGCCATAGTCGTCATCGGATTCACCACCACCAAGGAGTTGTTCCCCGTGGCCATCGCCGGCACCTCTACCGGACTCATCAACTTGTTCCCATTCCTGGGCGGCGCGGTGCTCCAGCCGGTTACCGGCTGGCTGCTGCAAATCCAGGGCGGCCCTCAGGGGCCCTACAGCCCGGCCATGTATCAAAAGGTGTTTTTGTTCTACCTGGGCCTGTCCGTGGTGGCCCTTATCTGCGCCTGCCTGATCAAGGACACCCTACCCGGCCGGGGGGCCGCCCGGAACGCGGCGTGATGGCCCTGGATGAACGCCTGGCCTACGCCCGGCAGGTGGTGGGGACGGACCCCGTATCGACCCTCCTGGGCATCCAGGTGGTGGACGTGGATGAAGGCCGGGCCACGGTGAGCCTGGCCCCCCAGGCCCACCACCTCAACTCCCTGGGCCGGGTGCACGGCTCCACCCTCTACGCCCTGGCCGACCAGGCCATGGCCGTGGCCGCCAACACCCTGGAGAACCCGGCCCTGATGGTGGAGACCCACATCAGCTTTTTGGCCAAGGCCGAACCCGAGCAGCGCCTGCTGGCCACCGCCCGCAGGCGCGACGCGGGCCGTAAGCTCAGCCTATGGGAGGTGGAGATAAAAGACGAGGGCGGCCGCCTGGTGGCCCTGGCCACGGGCCGGGGATATCACTCCGCGGGCGCTCCCCTGGCGGTCAAGCCGGAGTAGGCCCGTGCCCACCCCGGTGCGCTTGCTGATCGAAGGCCTGGAGTTGAGCGGCGAGTTGAACGACAGCGAGGCGGGCCGCGCCCTGGCGGGTCGCCTGCCCCTGGCCTGGAGCGCCGACCGCTGGGGCCGGGAGTATTACGGCCCCCTGGACCAGCCCGTGGGCAATCCCCAGGGCCAGGGCAAGCAGGACATGGCCCTGGGCGAGTTGGCCTTCCATTCGGAGAGCGGCCTGCTGTGCCTGTTCTTCGGCCCCACTCCCATGAGCCAAAATGAGATGCCACGTGCCGCCTTCCCGGTGCTCCCGGTGGGCATGCTGGACGGCGACTGGGAGGCCCTGGCCGTCCTGCCATCGGCGGTCAACGCCCGGTTGGAAGCCCTTTGAGCCCCTGCCCTTGTACCGCCGCCCGCGTGTGTTAAATTTCTAGCAGGCAGCTAGCCTCTGAAACACCCATGCAGGCCGCCGCCAGGCCTCGAAGCGGCGGCCAAGGTTTTGTCCATTGAGATCTCGCGACTTGGCCCTGATCATCGTGGCCTTCCTGGGAATCGCCGGGGGAGTGTTCCTGCCGGGGCCGTCCGGTATTTTCACCCCAGCCACCGTGTACATGATGATGGCCATCCTCTACCTGGCCTTCTTGCGCATCGACTTCGGGGCGCTGGTTCGCCTTAACAAGGCCGACTTCACCGAAATGGCCTGGTGGAGCGTCATCAAGCTGTTTCTGCTGCCCATAGCCCTGTGGTACCTCTTCCGCTGGCTGGCTCCGGGCTGGGCCCTGCCGGTGCTGTTGTTGTCCGGGGTGTCCGCCGGGGTCACCGCGCCCTTTTTCAGCCAGATGCTGGGCGGCAACGCCAGCCGAACCTTGCAGCTCACGGTGCTCACCTCGGTGCTGGTGCCGCTGACCCTGCCCGCCCTGGTCAAGCTGTTGGTCGGCGCGGAGATAGACATCCCCTTCGCCCACATGGCTCGCATGCTGGCCCAGGTGATTTTCGCACCCCTGGTGCTGGCCTGGCTCACCCTGCGTTTTATCCCCACCCTGGCCGGCGCCCTGGGGCGGGTGCAGTTCCCCCTGGTCCTGGCTTCCTTCTTTTGCATCAACCTGGGGGTGTTCGCGCAATTCTCCACCTTTTTCTTTTCCCAGTCCGGACAGGTGCTGGCCGCCCTGGGCATCGCCTGCGGCCTGGCCGCCCTGTACTTCGCGGTGATATGGCTCATGGGCCCGCTCTCCGGCTGGCGCATGGACCTGATCTCCTGCGGCTCCGGGTTGATCTTCGTCAACAACGTGCTCATCGTGGTGTTCGCGGCCAACTTTTTCGGCCCGCGCAACCCCCTGCTTTCGGCTCTTTATCTGCTGCCCCTGTACGTGATGCTCTTGCCTCTGCGCGCCCTGGCCAACCGGCAGAAGCGCGCCACCACCACGGGAGTTAAACCTTGATGTGGTTCCTGGCCACCTTTGTCAGCGTCTACACCCTGCTGCATCTGCTCTTCTACCGCACGGTGCGCTGCCTGCTGCCCGCCGGGCCCGGCGCGCGGGTTCTGCTGGGCCTGTTCCTGCTGCTGATGATCCTGACCCCCATCATCACAGTGATGGCCGGGTACAAGGGCTACACCGGCCTGGCCCGCCTGGCGGGCACGGTGGGGTATTGGTGGATGGGCTATCTGATCCTGGCCCTGCTGTGCCTGCTGGCCATGGGCCTGTTGCGTTTGGGAGCCCTGCCCTTTTCCCCCCAGGCCTGGAACTGGCGCGTACCCGTGGCCCTGGCCCTGGGGGTGGCCTTCATCATCGCCGCCTACGCGGGCTACGCCGCCACCAACGTACGCCTCAAGCACCTGACCATAGCCACCGCCAAGCTGCCCGCCGGGGTGGAGCGCCTCACCATCGCCCAAACCACGGACCTGCACCTGGGCCTGCCCGGCGGACTGTCCCGCTTGCGCAAGACCATCAAGCTGGTGGAGCGGGCCAAGCCCGACCTCTGGATCGACACCGGCGACATGTGGGACCGGCCCCTGCTGGACGTGGACCAGTTGGTGGCCATGATGCGCTGGGTGCACCCGCCCCTGGGCAAGTTCATGATCGCGGGTAACCACGAATTTTATGTGGGCTTGGGCACCTCCTTCGAGCTGAGCCGGGCGGCGGGGTTCACCGTGCTGGACAACCGGGGACAGGCGGCGGGCCCGCTGTACCTGGCCGGGGCGAACGATACCCGCAGCATCAACCCCGAGTGGGACGCGGCGGCCATGGCCGGGAGTGACTCCCGCCTCTTCACCGTTTTCCTGCGCCACCGCCCCCTGTTCAACCAGGAATACGCCGCCAAGGTGGACCTACAGCTTTCGGGCCACACCCACGGCGGCCAGATGTGGCCGGCCCACCTGATCACCAGCCGCATCTTCCCCTTTTTCGCCGGGCTCTACCACCCGGCCCAGGGCTCCCTGCTCTACACCAGCCGGGGCACCGGCACCTGGGGGCCGCCCATGCGCCTGTTCTCGCCGCCGGAAGTAACCTTGATCCAACTGGTGCGCGCCCCGGCCAAGCCCTCCCGTTAGCAGTCCCGCCGGGCTTTTAAAGATTTCTTGACAGTGCGCCTCTTTGCGTTTTAATTTACGTTAACGTTAACTGTAGGTATTGTGAGCATGAGAAATACATCCGCCTCCCCGTCCCGTTGCTGGACCATCGCCGAGTTGGCCCAGGAGCTGGAGATCAGCACCCGCACCATCCGCTTTTACGAGGAAAAGGGCCTTATCAGCCCGGAGCGCACCTCGGGCAACCGGCGCATCTACTCCAAGCGCGACAGGGCGCGGCTAAAGCTGATCCTCCGGGGCAAGCGCTTCGGCTACTCCCTGGAGGAGATCGGGGAGATGATCGGCATGGGCGCGGTGGACCTGGAGGAACGGGAGCAGATCAAGCGCAGCCTGGCCTACGGTGACAAAAAACTGGGGGACATACGCCAACGCATCGAGGAACTCAAGATGCTGGCCGAGGATATCGAAACCATGCGGGCCAAGCTTTTGGCCAAATTGAGGGAACTGGAACCGCAAGGAGGAGACGGCAGCCATGAACCTGGTGGAGATACTGGAGCTTAACGCCCGCAAGTTCGGGCAGCGGGATTGCTTGCGCTACAACGGCGAGGGACTCACCTACGGCCAGCTTGACCAGAAGGCGTCCCAGGCGGCCGGGCTGTTGCAATCATGGGGAGTGAACAAGGGCGACCGGGTGGGCCTGATGAGCTTCAACACCCCGGCTTTCGTCATCGCCTACTACGGCATTCTTCGGGCCGGCGGAGTGGTGGTGCCCATCAACCACAAGCTGCAAGCCCCGGAGGTGGACTACATCCTGAACCACAGCCAGGCCAAGCTGATCTTGGCCGACGGGGCCCTGGCCCCGGTCCTGGCCAAGCTGGGCTCCCAGGTGCGCCGCGCCGCCCTGGACAGCGACATCGACGGCCTGGACCGCTTCGAGGCCCTTTTGGACGGCGCGCCCCAGGCCCAGCCGGTGGAGATCGCTGACCAGGACCTGGCCCAGATCCTCTACACCTCGGGCACCACCGGCAAGCCCAAGGGCTGCCTGCACACCCACCAGACGGTGCTGTTCGCGGGCATCACCGGAGCCCTGGTGGTCAAGATGGACTTCCGTGACCGCCTGCTCATGGCCATGCCAATCTGGCACTCATCGCCGCTGAACAACTGGTTCATGGGGGTGCAGTTCGCGGGCGGCTGCACGGTGCTCATCCGCGAGTATCACCCCCTGCACTTTTTGCAGGCAGTGCAGGACGAAAAGTGCACCATCTACTTCGGCGCGCCCATCAGCTACATCCTGCCCCTGCAGATGATCCCCCACTTCGACCAGTTCGACCTGAGCTCCATGCGCTGCTGGATCTACGGCGGCGGGCCCATCTCCGGCGAGGTGGTGCTGGACTTGATGAAGCGCTACCAGAGCGAAAACTTCTACCAGGTCTACGGCATGACCGAGGCGGGCCCCACCGGCACCACCCTGTTCCCCTGGGAGCAGGTGGAAAAGGCAGGCTCCATAGGGGCCCAGGGCCTGCCCGGCGCGGACACCAAGGTGATGCGCTTCGACGGCACCCCGGCCCAGGCGGGCGAAACCGGCGAGATATGGCTCAAGGCCCCCTCCATGATGAAGGGCTATTACCAGGACCCCGCGGCCACGGCCGAGGCCTTTGAGGACGGCTGGTACAAGACCGGCGACGTGGCCCGGGTGGACGAGCAGGGCTACATGTTCATCGTGGACCGCTCCAAGGACATGATCGTCACCGGCGGGGAGAACGTCTACTCCAAGGAGGTGGAGGACGCCATCGCCGCCCACCCGGCGGTGATGGAGGTGGCGGTTTTGGGGCGGCCCCACCATGAATGGGGCGAAACGGTGGTCGCCTACGTGGTGCCCAAGCCGGGCGAGCAGGCCACCGCCGAGGAACTGGAGGCCTTTTTGGCCAACAAGCTGGCCCGCTACAAGACACCCCGTGACTTCATGTTCGTGGCCGAGCTGCCCCACACCCCCACCGGAAAGATAATGAAATACAGACTGCGCCAGGATGGGTCCTAGCGCGCGGAGGCCCAGATGTTTGAGTTTTTATTGAATGAGGAGCAGCGCAAGCTGCGCGACGAGGTGCGCGACCTGGTGGCCTGGGTGCCCCGGCAGCTCATCCTGGACATGGACCAGGACAAGGTCACCTTTCCCAAGGAGTTCCTGGCCGAGGCGGGCCGCCGCAACCTGATGGGCTGCCGCTACCCCAAGCAGTGGGGCGGGCGGGGCCTGGACTGGGTGAGCACCTGCATGGTCATGGAAGAGGTGGGCGTGTTGGGCTACATCTTCGCCTGCGTCTTCGGGGTGGGGGCGGAGCTGGTGTGCGACGCCATCATCCAGCACGGCAGCGACGACCTCAAGGAGCGCTACGTCAAGCCGCTGTTGGCCGGGGAGATCTTCGCCGCCGAGTGCCTCACCGAGCCCAGAGGCGGCTCGGACTTTTTCGGCACCAGCAGCGTGGCCGAGGACAAGGGCGACCACTTCTTATTGAACGGCCAGAAGCGCTTCATCGTGGGGGCCCAAGGGGCGGACTATTTCCTGGTCTACGCCCGCACCGATCCCGATCCCAAGGCCGACCCGCGCAAGGCCCTGACCTGCTTTGTGGTGGATCGCGGCCCAGGAGTGGAGGTGGCCTATATCTACGGCCTCATGGGCTGCCGGGGCGGCGGGGCCGGCCGCCTGGTGTTCACCGACGTGAAGGTGCCCAAGACCAACGTGGTGGGCAGCGTGGGCGGGGCCTACGCGGTGTTCAACACCATGATGATCCCCGAGCGCCTGGGCACGGCGGCCATGACCATCGGCGCGGCCCAACCGGCGGTGGACGTAGCCACCGGCTACAGCACCCGGCGCAAGGCCTTTGGCCAGCCCATCAACCAGTTCCAGGGAGTTAGCTTCCAGGTGGCCCAGGCGGTGACCCTGCTGGACGCCTGCCGTGCCATGATCTACGCCACGGCCAGGGCGGTGGACGCGGGTGAGGACCAAAACCACACCCGCCGGCTGATCAGCCAGACCAAGAAATTCGTCACCGAATCCTGCCAGCAGGCGGCCAATCACGCCATGCAGGTAATGGGGGGCATCGGGTATACTAACGTGTTCCCGGTGGAGCGCATCGTGCGCGACTTGCGTTTGGCCTCCATCTGGACCGGCACCAACGAGGTGATGAGCATGATCGTGGCCCACGAGTGGTACCGCGCCTATCACCAGAACAAGGCCTCGGCTCCCCGGGATTTCGAGGCCGACGCCGCTGAAGCCGGGTCCGGAGAAAAGATCTACGAGTAGTGAACCTGCTTGAAACCCTGGCCTTGGCCGTGGCCCTGGGCTGTGACGCCTTCGCGGTGGGCTTGGCCGTGGGGGGGCGCTTCGGCGGCCCCCGCCAAATATTCCGCCTGTCCTTCCACTTCGGCCTGTTCCAATTCCTCATGCCGCTCATCGGCTGGGGTCTGGGCGCGGGCCTGGCCACCGTGGCCGCCCGCTGGGCCCCTTGGATCGCTGCGGCGGTGCTGGTGTTCATCGGCGGCAAGATGGCCTGGGAGGCCCTGGCCGCACCCGAGGAGCGCACCCACGGCCTGGACCCCACCAAGGGCTGGAGCCTCATCGCCTTGTCCCTGGCCACCAGCATCGACGCCCTGGGGGTGGGCCTGTCCCTGGGCATGGTGGGGCAAAACGTCTTGGGCGCGGCGGTGATCATAGGCATCGTGGCCGCGGGCATGACTCTCATCGCCATGAAGCTGGCGGGGCTGATGAGCGCGCGGTTGGGTCAGCGCATGGGTTTGGTGGGGGGAGTGATACTGATCGCCATAGCGGTCAAGCTGGTGGCTTTCTAGGCGGCTGCGCCAGGCGGACGGGGGCTGCATTGCCGCCATCGCTCCAGCCTCGACGTAGCTTCGGCTACGCCTCCGGCTTTCGCTCGACGGACGCCTTGCCCTCGACCGCCTGGCTGTGCCGCTGGCGTGGGGTGGGGTTAGAGGCTTCCACAGAAAACAAAAATGCTTGTCGTTGCGAGCCGCGTAGCGGCGAAGCAATCTCGGTTCGCCAGAAGGCCCACTCGCCCAGGCGAAAACGCTCGCACCTTCACACTCAGCCCATAGCCGTCATGGCGAGGAGCGGCGGCCCCGGCGGGTGGCAGAATGGCCGCTATCCTCCTGGCAAACTACCCGCGTAACCGGCGGGCCTCGCAGTGACCACTATTGGTGATTCTTTTTTCCCAACCTCTTTTCTTTTTATCCGCACACAAAAAGAGAGGAGTCCCGCAGGGCTCCTCTCTTACATGCTTTTATTTGGCGTGGGCGCTTAGTCGACCACCGGACGCGGTAACAACCCCGCTCCCTCGATGATCTCTTTGGCCCGGTGCTCCCACTCGATGGCCATGACGTGCACCCCGGCCACGCCCTCCATCTGCTTGAACTCCTCGATCTGCTCGATAGCCATCTTGATGCCCTCGGCTGCCTGCTGCTTCTTGTCCACGCCTTGCAGGCGCTTGACCACCGACTCGGGCACGTCCATGCCCGGCACGAACTTGGCCATGTACTTGGCCATACCCACCGACTTCATGGGAGTGACCCCGGCCAGGATGTAGCACTTCTCGTGCAGGCCCCGGTCCACCGCCTGTTTCATGAACAGGCGGAACTTGTCCATGTTGTAGATGCACTGGGTCTGCACGAAGTCGGCTCCGGCGGCGACCTTCTTGGCCAGGCGGGTTACGCGGAACTCGAAGGGGTCGGCAAAGGGGTTGGAGGCCGCGCCGATGAAAATCTCGGGCGAGCCGTCCAGGTCCTTGTCGTTGAGGAATTTCTTCTCGTCGCGCATCTTCTTGAAGGCGGCCAACAGCTGCACCGAGTCAAGGTCGTAGACGTTCTTGGACTCGGGGTGGCTGCCGAAGCGCTGGTGGTCGCCCGAGAGGCACAGCACGTTCTTTATGCCCAGGGCGGTGGCCCCCAGGATGTCGGCCATGAGCGCCAGTCGGTTGCGGTCGCGGCAGACCATCTGGTAGTTGGGCTCCAGGCCCTCGTCTATGAGGATCTTGCAGGCGGCCCAGGAGGCCATGCGCACCACGGCGGTCTGGTTGTCGGTGATGTTCACCGACTCCACGATGCCCTTGAGGAAGCTGGCCTTGTGGCGCACCTCCTCGGCGTTGTTGCCCTGGGGGGGACCCAACTCACCGGTAACCGCAAAGTGGCCAGCGGAGAGCATTTTTTCCAGATTGCTGCCGGCTTTCATTGCTTGAGGTCCTCCCTAACCCGCTTGCGGGGGCCGCCGTCGCGGGCGGTCAACCAGTTCTTGTTGGGCCACACCTTCTCCAACTCCTGAAGCCTGCCCATGGCGCTCATCTTCTGCACGATCTGGTCCCACACGCAGGGCACCTCCGGGCTGATCTCGCAGTAGCCCGAGGCCGAGCCGCCGCAAGGGCCGTTCATCAGGCTCTTGGAGCAGCGGGCGATGGGGCAGAGACCGCCGAAGTTGTGCACCAGACAGTTGCCGCAGCTCTGACAGCGCTCGGCCCAGACCCCGTGCTCCAGGGCCCCGCCGATGAAGGTGGTGTTGATGCCCGGAAACACCGCCACGTCACGGAAGCGCTCGGCCACGAACTGTGGCCCCACCCCGCAGGCGATGGAGACTATGGCGTCGTATTTCTCGGCCACGTCGGCCAGCTCCTCGACGTACTCGGGGTCGCACTGGCGCTCCAGGGTCATCTCTTCCACGGTAGGGGGCAGGCCGGCTTTTTTGCGGGCTATGCGCAGGGCGCTGGCGAGGATGCCCACCTCTTTTTCTCCGCCTACGTTGCAGACGGTCACGCACCCCCGGCAGCCCAACACCAGGACCTTGTCCCGTCCCTCGATCATGGACAGGATCTCCTCCAAGGGCTTGCTGTCACCTACGATCATGGCAACTGTCCTTCCTAGTCAACAGATAGCTCGATCCGCCTCAATATGCCTAGGCCGCTTGGGCCGTCCTGACGGGGCTGGGGCCCAGCTCCTTTATGCGCTCGGTAAACTCGCGGGCCACCTCGGCAAAGCGGGGCCCCTGGGCCGAACTCATGTTGTACATCTCGATCCGCTCGGGCTCGATGCCCAGCGACTCCAAAACCTTTTGCACGTACTCCACCTTGCGGCGCGCCTTGAGGTTGCCGGTGAGGAAATGGCAATCGCCTTCCATGCAACCGGCCACGTACACGCCGTCCACTCCGTCTTCAAAGGAGCGCAGCAGGTGCAAGATGTCCACCCGCCCGGAACAGGGCAACTGGATGACTCGCACGTTGGTGGGATATTGCAGTCTCATCGAACCTGCCAGGTCCGCTGCGGAGTACGCTCAGTACTGGCAGCAGAACGCTACGATTTTCGGCTCAAACTCAGCGCTCAAGTTCATCCTCCTCGTCCCGGAGAGCCCGCGCGCGCCGGGCAACGGCAGGTGAAGGCCCCGGCCCTTGGGGCCGGGACCGGCAATTAGGCTCAGTTCATCGCCGCCCGTTCCTTGGCCAGGATCTGGGCGTCGGTGAAGTGTTGCAGGGTAATGGCCTTGCCCGGGCACTCGGCCGCGCAGGCTCCGCAGCCGTAACACTGGGCCACCTCTATCTTGGCCGCGCCGTCCACGATCTTGGGCACCCCGTAGGGGCAGGTGCGCACGCAGGTCAGGCACACCGAGCACTTCTTGGGGTCCACTGTGGCCACCACGCCGCCCACGCGGATAACGGTCTTGGCCAGCACGGTCATGGCCCGTCCGGCCGCCGCGTTGGCCTGGGCGATGGCCTCGTCGATGGGCTTGGGATAATGGGCCAGGCCCGCCTGATACAGGCCCTCGGTGGCGAAGTCCACCGGCCTGAGCTTGGCGTGGGCCTCCAGGAAGAAGCCCTCGGCGTTGAGCGGGGTCTTCATGGCCTCGGCCAGCTTGTGCACCTCGTTGGGCACGATGGCCGCGGCCAGCACCAGCCGGTCCACGTCGAAGCTGATGGGACGGCCCAGCACGTGGTCGGTGGCGGTGACGGTGATCTTGCCGCCGTCCTCATTCACCTGGGGCTTGTCCTCCAGGTTGTAGCGCACGAACAGCACGCCCGCCTCGCGGGCCTTTTTGTAGAGGTCCTCGCGCACCCCGTAGGTGCGGATGTCGCGGTAAAGGATGTAGACGTTGGCCTCGGGGTTGGCCTCCTTGACCTTGACCGCGCTCTCCACCGAGTGGGTGCAGCACAGGCGGGAGCAGTAGGGCCGCTCCGGCTCGCGCGAGCCCACGCACTGGATGAATGCCACCGAGTCCCAGGCCTTGGGCGCGTCGGGGTTGCCCTTGAGCTCCATGTCCAGCTCCAGGGAGGTGACCACCCCGTCGCTCTGGCCGTATAGGTACTCGCTGGGCTTTAGCTCGTGGCCGCCGGTGGCCAGCACGATGACTCCGTGCTCCACCACCATCTCTTCCCCGCCCGCCGGGGTGATGCCGCTGACGTAGTTGCCCACGAAGCCCTTGAAGGAGGTCAGCTCGCTGTTCATGTGCACGGTGAGGTTGGGGTGGCTGTTCACCTTGGCCACCAGGTCCTCCAGGTAGGGGGCCACGGCCTCGCCCTTCCAGGAGTTGAGCAGGTAACGGGCGTTGCCGCCCAGCTCGCCGCTCTTTTCCACCAGGCGCACCGGGTAGCCGGCTTCGGCCAGGTTCAGCGCCGCGCTCATGCCGGCCACGCCGCCGCCCACCACGATGGCGCTCTTTTCCAGGGGCAGCTCCACCTGGTGCAGGGGCTCGATGAGGGTGGCCTTGGCCACGGCCATGCGCACCAAGTCCTTGGCCTTGGCGGTGGCCTTTTCCGGCTCACCCTGGTGCACCCAGGAGTCCTGGTCGCGGATGTTGGCCATCTCGAACAAATACTTGTTCAGGCCCGCCTCGCGGATGGTCTCCTGGAACATGGGCTCATGGGTGCGGGGGCTGCACGAGGCGACCACAACCCGGTTGAGGTTGTGCTCCTCGATCTTGTCCTTGATCTTGTTCTGGGTGTCCTGGGAGCAAGTGAACAGGTTGTCGTCCACGAAGGCCACGTAGGGCAAGGTGGCCGCGTACTCGCGCACCGCGGGCACGTCCACGATGCCGCCGATGTTGATGCCGCAGTTGCACACGAACACGCCCACCCGGGGCTGGTCCTCGCTGACGTCCTTCTCCACCGGGTAGGAGACTTCCTTGCTCATGGTCCCCCGGGCCTCGGCCAAATCAAGGCTGGCCACGCAGGCGGCGGCGGAGGCTTCCATCACCGCCTGGGGGATGTCCTTGGGACCGGCGAAAGCGCCACAGGCGAAGATGCCTTCCTTGCTGGTGCCCACCGGGGCGAAGGAGCTGGTCTCGCTGAAGTTGTAGCCGGTGAGGTCGATGCCCAGGCGGTGGGCCGTCTCGATGGCCTCGGGGCCGGTCTGCAGGCCCACCGACAAGACCACCATGTCGAACAACTCTTCCTTGGCCTCGCCGTCCTCGGTGACGTACTCGATGCGCAGGCGTTCATCCTCGGCCGGGTCCACCGAGTGGACCCGAGAGCGCACGAAGCGCACACCCTTCTCCTGTTCCGCCCGGTTGTAGTACTTCTCGAAGTCCTTGCCGTAGGTGCGCATGTCCATGAAGAAGATGGTGGCGTCCAGCTCCTCGGAGGCGTGCTCCTTGGCGATCACCGCCTCCTTGATGGCGTACATGCAGCACACCGCCGAGCAGTAACCGTTGTCGCAGTGGTTTATGTCGCGGCTGCCCACGCACTGGAGCCAGGCGATCTTCTTGGGCTCCACCCCGTCGCTGGGGCGCTGCAAATGGCCCTGGTAGGGGCCGGAGGCGCTGAGCACCCGCTCGAACTCCATGGCCGAGAGCACGTTGGGGTGCTTGGCGTAGGAGTAGGTGTCGAAGATGGCCGGGTCGAAGGGCTCAAAGCCCGGCGCCAGGATCACGCTGCCCACGTTGAGGGTCATCTCCCTGGGCTTCTGGTCGTGGGCCGGGGCGTGGGCCTTGCAGGACTCCACGCACTGGAAGCACTCGCAGCACACCGCGCAGTTGAGGCAGCGATCGCCCTCCTGCTGGCCCTGCTCGGCGCTGAGCCCCAGCTCGAACTGGTCGAAGTCGCACTTGCGGCTGTCGGCCTCGCGCACCTCCATGTGAGCCCGGGGGGCGGTGGCGATATCCAGGGGGATGGGGTTGAAGCACTGCTCGTCTTCGGGCTTCAACTCCGGCTTGGCGCGGCCCTCGGCCAGGTCCAGGCCGTCGAACTTGCGCACCATGCTTATGGCCGCGTCGCGCCCGGCGGCCACCGCACCGATGGCGATCCAGGGGCCGGTTACCGCGTCGCCTCCGGCGAAGACCTTGTCCAGGTTGGTGGCCCTGGTCAGGGGGTCGGCGGCGATGGTGCCCCGGGGGGTCAGCTCCAAGCCCGAGTCCTTGCCCAGGAAACCGAGGTCGGTGCGCTGGCCGATGGCGGTGATGAAAAGGTCGGCTTCCAGCTCGATGGTGTCGCTCTCGTCGAACTGGGGAGAGAAGCGGTGGTCGTCGTCAAAGACCCGCGTGCACTTCTTGAGCACCAGGCTGGTGGCCTTGCCGCCGTCGGTGTTGATGGCCAACACGCCCCGGCGGTGGAACATGGTGATGCCCTCTTCCAGGGCCTCTTCCACTTCCCAGGGGCTGGCCGGGCACTCCTCCTCGGACTCCAGCATGACCATGGTCACGTTGGCCGCGCCGCCGCGCAGGGCGGTGCGGGCCGCGTCGATGGCCACGTTGCCGCCGCCCACCACCAGCACGTTGTCGCCCGAGGGCACCTCATTGCCCAGGCTGAGGTCTTGCAGGTAGCCCAGGGCGGGCACCACGTTGGCGCTGTCCTCGCCCTCCACGTTCAGCTTGAAGCTGGCCGGGGCGCCCACGCCCAGGAACACCGCGTCGTAATCGTTTTGCAGGTCCGCGAAGCTCACATCGGTGCCGATGGGGGTGTTGAGCTTGATCTCCACGCCCATCTTGGTGATCTGCTCCACCTCCTTGGCCAGGGCCTCCCGGGGCAGGCGGTAGGCGGGCACGCCGGTGGCCAGGGCTCCGCCCGCCACGGGCAAGGCCTCGTAGATCACCGACTTGATGCCGTTGCGGGCCAGGTGGTAGGCGCAGGAAAGGCCCGCCGGGCCGGCTCCCACGATGGCCACCTTTTCGCCGCGGGGCTCCACCTCGGGCTGGGCCACGTTCTCCACGCCCACCTCGTCGGCAACCAGGCGCTTGATGTCGCGGATGGCGATGGCCTCGTCCACGGTCATGCGGCGGCAGGCGTCCTCACAGGGATGGGGGCAGATGCGCCCGATGGTGCCGGGCAGGGGCAGATCCTTCATGATGATGGCCAAGCTCTCGGCGAACTTGCCCACCTTGGCCATCTGCACGTAGCCCTGCACGTTCAGGTTGGCCGGGCAGGTCACCGAACAGGGGGCCTGGTCCAGCTTGGTAATACCGTAGGCGTTGGGGAAGGCCTGGGCGTAGCGCTTGAAGGTCGCCTTGCGCTGGCTCAGCCCCTGGTCGAACTCGTTGGGCAGGGCCACCGGACAGGACTCGATGCAGTCGCCGCAGGCGGTGCAGGCCTCCATGTCCACGTAGCGGGGCTCCTGATGCACCTCAACCTGAAAATCACCCGGTTGGCCGGAGATGGCGGCCACCTCGGCCTGGGTGAGTATCTCGATATTCAGGTGACGCCCACACTCCACAAGTTTGGGCGAGATTATGCACATGGCGCAGTCGTTGGTGGGGAAGGTCTTGTCCAGCTGGGCCATGCGGCCGCCGATGGCCGTGGTTTTCTCCACCAGGTAGACGTAGTATCCCGCGTTGGCCAGATCCAACGAGGCCTGCACGCCGGCTATGCCGGCGCCTACTACCATCACCGCTCCGACTTTCTTGCTTTGTGCCATTCGACTTCGTCCTTGCAAGCGGTTTTCCGCCGGACCAGCCGCCCGGCGGTTCAGCGGCAGCTCACTCCGGGAGGGCGGCGTGCCACTTTGTGAAAATTGTCATTATTTACCTCGGAATAGTAACATTAATCAACGATCGGCACTATAGACAAAAAGCCACACCTTGGCAAGTTTTGATTCCCCCCGAAGGGTAATCCTACTTAATACATCAGTTTTATTGATTAATACCAAGCAACCCATTAAGGGTCATGTTAGCCCATCCGGGTGGTGAAAACCAAGCCCCCCTCCATCGGTATGAGATACTTCCTGTGAACAAAAAAGCCCGGGCCTTGCGGCCCGGGCTTGTAGTATCGCGGATTCAGTCGTGTTTTCTAGAACACGCCCTTCACCTTGCCGGTTTCCACATCCACGTCCACCCGGCGGTAGGCGGGGTTGGAGCCGGAGCCGGGCATCAGGCTGATGTTGCCGGCCACGGGCACCACGAATCCGGCGCCGCCGTAGGTGAGGATGTCGCGCACGAACAGCCTCCAGCCCTTGGGCACGCCCTTGATGGCCGGGTTGTCGGACAGCGACAGGTGGGTCTTGACCATGCAGGTGCCCAGCTTGGACAGCTCGGGGTCGGCCTCGATCTTCTTGGCCTTGCTCAGAGCGACGTCGGAGTAGTCCGCGCCGTCGGCACCGTAGACCTCCTTGGCGATCAGGTCGATGCGCTCGCGCAGGGGGGTGCTCAACTCGTAGAGCAGCTTGAAGTCGTTGGGCTCGTTGCACGCGTCGATGACCGCGTCGGCGAACTCCAGGGCGCCTTCGCCGCCCTTCTCCCAGTGGCGCGACAGGGCCACGCGGGCGCCGGCAGCCTCACCCAGCTCGCGCACCTTGGCGATCTCGGCGTCGGTGTCGGTGTAGAAGGCGTTGATGCACACCACCGGGTTGATGCCGGCCTTGCGCACGGTGTTGATGTGGTGAACCAGGTTCTCGCAGCCCTTCTCGACCCAGCCCACGTTCTCGCCCTTGTACTCTTCGGGCATGGCCTTGCCGGGCACCGGGATGGGCGCGCCGCCGTGGCACTTCAGGGCCCGGATGGTGGCCACGACCACCGCGCAGTTGGGCTTCAGGCCGCTGTAGCGGCACTTCAGGTTCCAGAACTTCTCGAAGCCGATGTCCGCGCCGAAGCCGGACTCGGTCACGTGGTAGTCGCCCAGCTTCAGGGCCACGCGGTCGGCGATGATGGAGCTCTGGCCGATGGCGATGTTGGCGAAGGGACCGGCGTGCACGAACACCGGCTGGCCTTCCAGGCTCTGCAGCAGGTTGGGGTTCAGGGCCTCGACCATCCAGGCGGTCATGGCGCCGTCCACCTGCAGGTCCTTGGTGGTGATGGCTTTACCCTGTTTGTTGTAGGCCACCACGATCTTGCCCATGCGATCGCGCATGTCGGCCAGGTCCTTGGCCACGGCCAGGATGGCCATAACCTCGGAGCTCACCGCGATGCCGAACTTGGACTGCATCATGAAGCCGTCGGTGCGGCCGCCCAGGCCCATGATGATGTTGCGCAGGCCCTGGCAGCAGAAGTCGATGATCCAACCCATTTCCACGTTGGTGGGGTCGATGTCCAGGCGCTCCATGTTGCTCAAGCGCATGAGCTGCTCGTCGGTGTAGTTGCGCTCGTGCTGCATGCGGGAGTTCAGAGCCACCATGGCCAGGTTGTGGGCGTTCATGATGGCGTTGATATCGCCGGTGAGGCCCAGGCTGAAGGGGGTCAAGGGGATGCACTGGGCCAAGCCGCCGCCGGCCGCGGAGCCCTTGATGTTCATGGTGGGGCCGCCGGAGGGCTGACGGATGGCCGCGGTCACGTTGACCTTGCGCTGGCCCAGGCCCTCTACCAGACCCATGGAGGAAGTGGACTTGCCCTCTCCCAGGGGGGTGGGGGTGATGGCGGTCACGTCGATGTACTTGCCGTCCGGCCGGTCCTTCAGCCTCTCGAGCAGCTTCTTGAAGTCCACCTTGGCCACGTAGTGACCGTGCAGCAGGAGCTCTTCATCGGTTATCCCCAGCTCGCCGGCGATATCCTTGATGGGCTTCATGTACTCTTCGGCCGCCTCCGCGATAATATAATCCGCGTTTTCTCTGGGATCTGGCAGCTTGGGCATAGTTAATTCCTCCTTAAACAAATCAAAAAAGCGCGGCAGTGCTTAAAAGGTCCGGCGAGGCCCCGGTGTTTACCGCGGCTCCTCCGGGCCAGATGGCAAGACCTTTTGCCTAAAAGGTGCTTGTTAGTGATCTAAGCCAGCCCCCCCCGCCCAACCTTTCGGCGGAATGAAATGGCTATGTCGGCGAATAGCATGTTATATAACCCAGGTCAAGAGAATTAACTCACAAGCCCCCCACAAAACTAGGATTCGTGCTCTGCCGAGCTTCCCGCAAGGCGCGATTTTACTTTGACTAACGTTAACCCCGGTGGTAATGAAGGCTATATTATAGCTAGCCCATTTTCCCGTTTAAGCTCCTGCCTGCTTGGGGTACTATCCCTGGGTTGAGCGAGCTTTACTACGAAACGCCGAGGAGATTCCATGTACAAGATCCTAGCCAAGAGGGTGTTGGCCCAGGGCACGGTGGTGGAGAACGAGATTGAAGCCCCGCGCATCGCGGCCAAGGCCAAACCGGGCCAGTTTGTCATCCTGCGGGTGAACGAAACCGGGGAGCGCATTCCCCTGACCATGGCCGACTCCGACCCCAAGCGGGGCACCATCACCATAATCTACCAGGTGGTCGGCAAGACCACCGCCCTGCTCAAGAGCCTGGAAGTGATGGATTCCATCATGGACATCGCCGGGCCCCTGGGCACCCCCACCCCCATCGAGAAAAAGGGAACCATCATCTGCGTGGGCGGCGGCACCGGCGTGGCCGTGCTGCACCCCATCACCCGGGGCTTCCACCAGGCGGGCAACAAGGTCGTCAGCATCATCGGGGCGCGCACCCAGGAGCTTCTCATCATGGAAGAAAAGATGAAGAAGGCCTCCGACGAGCTTTACGTGTGCACCGACGACGGCTCCTACGGCCACCACGGCTTCGTGACCGACGTGTTGCGCGAGCAGCTCACCAAGCTGGGTTCCGCGGTCAAGGAAGCGGTGTGCATCGGGCCGGTGCCCATGATGAAGTTCTGCTCCAAGGTCACCCAGGAGTACGGCGTGCCCACCATGGTCAGCCTCAACGCCATCATGGTGGACGGCACGGGCATGTGCGGCTGCTGCCGGGTGCAGGTGGGCGGCGAGACCAAGTTCGCCTGCGTGGACGGTCCGGAGTTCGACGCCCACAAGGTGGACTTCGAGGGCCTGTCCAAGCGCCTGACCGCCTACGTCCCCCAGGAGAGGCAAGCCATGGACCGTTACGAGAAAAAGTGCGCCTGCGAGACCCAGGGCAAGTAAGGAGAGCGTGAGCATGGCCGAAAACGCGAAAAAGGAAAAAGCCCCGCGCACCCCGATGCCCGAACAAAAGCCCGAGGTGCGGCGCCGCAATTTTGAAGAAGTGCCCCTGGGTTACACCGCCGAGATGGCCCAGGCCGAGGCCCAGCGCTGTCTCCAGTGCAAAAAGCCCTCCTGCAAGCAGGGCTGCCCGGTGAACGTGGACATCCCCGAATTCATCGCCGAGATCGCCCAGGGCAACTATGCCGGGGCCATCATGAAGCTGTGGGAGAAAAACTCCCTGCCCGCGGTGTGCGGCCGGGTGTGCCCCCAGGAGAACCAGTGCGAGGGCCTGTGCATCGTGGGCAAGAAGGACAAGCCCGTGGCCATCGGCAACCTGGAGCGCTTCGCCGCCGACTGGGCCCGGGCCGAGAAGGACCTGCCCATGCCCCCCAAGGAAGCCCCCACCGGCAAGAAGGTGGCGGTGGTTGGTTCGGGCCCCGGCAGCCTCACCGTGGCCGGCGACCTTATCCGCCACGGCCATGACGTGACCGTGTTCGAGGCCTTCCACAAGCCCGGCGGCGTGCTGGTCTACGGCATCCCCGAGTTCCGCCTTCCCAAGGAGATCGTGGCCTCGGAGGTCAACTTCCTGGAGCGCCTGGGCGTGAAGGTGGAGTGCAACATGGTGGTGGGCTCCACGGTGACCGTGGACGAGCTGCTTGAAGAAGAAGGCTTCGACGCCATCTACCTGGGCGTGGGCGCGGGCCTGCCCCGCTTCGTGGGCGTGCCCGGCGAAAACCTCATCGGCGTCTACAGCGCCAACGAGTACCTCACCCGGGCCAACCTGATGAAGGGCTACCTCTTCCCCGAGTACGACACCCCCCTGGTGGGCGGCGAGCACGTGTGCGTGTTCGGCGGCGGCAACGTGGCCATGGACAGCCTGCGCACCGCCATGCGCATGGGATGCGACGACGTGAAGTGCGTGTACCGCCGCTCCGAGGAGGAGCTTCCCGCCCGCGGCGAGGAGATCCACCACGCCAAGGACGAGGGCATCCAGTTCTTCCTGCTGCACGCTCCCCTGCGCTTCATCGGCGACGATGACAACCGCCTCAAGGCGGTGGAGCTTCAGGAGATGAAGCTGGGCGAGCCCGACGACAGCGGCCGCCGCCGTCCCGAGCCCATCCCCGGCTCGGTGAAGACCCTGGACTGCGACCTGGCCATCATCGCCATCGGCTCCGGGGCCAACCCGCTGATCACCCGGACCACCCCCGGCCTGGCCGTGAACAAGTGGGGCTACATCGAGGCCGACGAGGCGGGCAAGACCAAGAAGCCCGGCGTGTGGGCCGGAGGCGACATAGTCACCGGCGCGGCCACGGTCATCAAGGCCGCCGGAGCGGGCCGCCTGGCCGCCAACAGCATCCACCAGTACCTGACCTGGGGCTGGTAGAGCGAGGGACCGGGATCAACCCAATGAATACGGGGCGCACCGCTTGCCTGCGGTGCGCCCCGATTTATTATGTGAACACCTGTCGAAATTATTAGTGCCGTGGTAAATAATCCGGCATATAAAGAGTAGCAACTACAACCAAACTCACGCCGCGCCACGGCAAGGGAGCAACCCGCCGGAGTCGTCCGGCCCGCCCAAAGCGCGGCCACGCTAAAAGCAGCCAGGCATCATGCTCGACGTACAAAACCAACCCGACCACCGCAACATCGCCATCGACAAGGTGGGGGTGAAGAATATCCGTTACCCCATCACCGTGTTGGACCGGGCCAACGGCTCTCAGCAGACCGTGGCCTCCATCAACATGTACGTGAACCTGCCCCACCAGTACAAGGGCACCCACATGAGCCGCTTCATCGAGCTGCTCAGCGAGTACAGCGGCAGCATAAACATAAGCAACATCCCCGACATCCTGGAGGAGATGAAGCATCGCCTGGACGCCGAGAGCGCCCACATCGAGGTGGAGTTCCCCTATTTCCTGGAAAAGTCCGCCCCTGTGAGCCAGGCCCAAGGGCTCATGGAATACGGCGTGGCCTTCCGGGGCAGCCTCAACGGTTCGGGCATGGACCTGGTGGTGGAGATAGCGGTGCCGGTGACCACCCTGTGCCCCTGCTCCAAGGAGATAAGCGCTTCCGGGGCCCACAACCAGCGGGGGGTGGTGCGCCTGGCGGTCAGGTTCAAGCGCTTCATCTGGATCGAGGACCTCATCCACATGGTGGAGAGCAGCGCCTCATCCGAGGTGTTCTCCCTGCTCAAGCGCGAGGACGAGAAATTCGTCACCGAGCACGCCTACGAGAACCCCATGTTCGTGGAGGACGTGGTGCGCGAGGTGGCCAGCAAGCTCAGCGACGACCGCAACATCATCTGGTTCACCGTGGACAGCGAGAACTTCGAGTCCATCCACAACCATTCGGCCTACGCCTACATCGAGTGCGACAAGCGGGCGCCCAAGGCTTAAGCCGCCTATGGACCTGCCGCCCAACATCGAAGAAAACGACCTTCTCTGGGAGTTCTTTCGGGCCTCGGGGCCGGGCGGACAGCACCGCAACAAGACCGAGACCGGGGTGCGCCTTACCCACCTGCCCAGCGGCATCGTGGTGACCGCCACCGAGCGCCGCTCCCAGCACCAGAACCGCGAGGTGGCCCTGCTGCGCCTGGCCGACGCCCTGGCCGAAAAGAGCAAGCCTCCCCCCAAGCCCCGGCGCCCCACCAAGCCCACCAAGGCGGCCAAGCGCCGCCGCCTGGAAGCCAAAAAGCAGCGGGGGCAGATCAAGGCCCTGCGCCGCAGCCCGGCGGGCGACTAGCCCAACCTAACGGCAATATAGACGTTCTACTGCTCCCGGCGCGTCCGGGGCATAAAAAAGGCCCCGCCACGCGGCGGGGCCTTTTTGCGCCTTGGTTAATCTTATAGCTTTTGCTTTAACTTTTTCAGGTTGTCGCGGGCAAAGTCCAGGCTGGGGTCCAGCTCCAAGGCGTGCTCGTACATCTGGCAGGCCTCCTTGAACTGACCCAACTCGCGCAAATTGCTGCCGATGTTGGCGTAGTTGATGGCCAGGCCCGGCTCCAACTCGATGGCCCGGCTGAAGGCCTCGATGGCCTCCTCGTGCTCCTTGAGCATATAGTGGCAAAAGCCTAGCAAATTGAACACTTCCGAGTGGGGCTCCTCAAAGGAGGCCGCCTTGCCCAAGGCCTGTTTGGCCTCGTCGTAGCGCCCCAAATCCTTGAGGGCCGCCCCCCGGTGGGTGTGGATGGAGGCCTCGTCCGTGGCCGGGGGGCTCAGGCTCAGGGCCGCGTCCAGGGAGGCCAAGGCCTCCTCGGGCTGCTCCAGAGCCATCAGGGCCAAGGCCCGGAAAAACTCCAGATAGTAGCTCTCGCCCGCTACTTCAAGCATTTGCTCCAATACCGCCAGGGACTCCACCGGGTCGGGTATCTGGCTGGCCGCCTTGGCCGCGTGGAACACCACGTCGGTGCCGGTGGTGCGGTAGGCGAAGTGGGCGCCCGGCACTATGGTGTACACAGCGGGCACCTGCAACTGGGGGTGGGTCACGTTTAGGCAGTACACCGCATAGCCGCGATCTTCTAAGGCCTTGACGCAGTTCATCACCTCGTCGCGGAAGTCAGGGGCGCTGACATCGGGCAACGAGTCCAAGGGCACCACCCCGGCGGCCTCGGTCACGTACTTGGCCTGGTCCAGGCTGGTGAACTTGGGCAGGGCGCTGACTTTATAAGAGGTGTGGGTGTTGAACTCGCCGGCCAGCTGAGCCACCTCGGTGAGCGCCCGCACCAGGGCCATTGCCGGGCTGGTGGCGGTGCCCGCCGCGTAGACGATCTCGCTGGAGGCGGGGAAGGTGCTGGGGTCGTAGCAAAGGGCCGCCACCGAGGGGATGCCCATACCGCAGGTGAAATCCTTGAGATACACCTCGATGCCCGCCTTCTTGAACTTGGCGATCAGCTCGGTGGCCACGGGGTCGCTCACGCTGTCCGGGTCGATGACCGGAGTGGGCCGTTCCTCCAGGGTGACCACCGCCGAAACGTGGCGCTCCACCACCTCGCACAGGCTTTGCAGCACCGCCTCTTCCAGGCAGTTGCCCGCCGCCGGGCCGTTGTACTCGTTGATGGCATAGAACCAGCTCAGCGGCAGGAACTCGTCGCGCTCCCCGCCCAGGTTGCGGGCCCAGGCCCAGGTCTGGGGCAGCAGCTCGTAGACCGCCTCGGCCCGCCCCAGGTCCCCGGCCGGGTGGTACACCGCCTTGGCCACCTGGGCGAAGTCCATGGCCTCCCGCCCCGCCTGGGGCGCGGTGAGCCAGGGGAAGCCGCCGCCCTTGATAAAGCTGAAGAAGGAGAAGCGCTCGGCCAGTTCCATGAGGGCGCTGGCCTCGGCCTGGGCCGGGGCGGCTCCTTTGCCCATCTGCTTCTGGGTGCCGGTGACGCCCTTGGCCTTGTCGCCGCAAATGCTTATGAACACGGGAATATCCAGGCGTCCCGTGTCTATGCGCATAACCTGGCGCAGGATGTTCTGGCCCATGGCCCCGAAACGCTCCCGCACCCAGGCCACGGTCTCTTCCGGGGATCTGGCCTTGTCCTGCTCGCCTTGGTAAACCTTGGGCGCGGCCTTAAGCTCCAGGCGCGATGCTGATTCGCCCATGCCTTTTACGCTCCGCTTGTCTATACCTGATGGTGTATATCCAAAATATTGTATAGGTGCCGCCCTAAAAGACGGTGCCCGCCGATTGCTCGACGGGGCACCGTGTTAGGCGGATCGCTGAATACTAGACGCAGCCGGTGGGCTTGGCCAGACCAGCCATCTTGCAGGCTCCCTTGCCGGGGCCGCTGGGGAACAGCTCGTAGATCTGTTTCAGCTTGTAACCGGTGACCTTGGTCATAATCCGGACCATGGGGGCGATGCCGTTCTTCTTGTAGTAGTCCTGGAGGTAGTGAATAACCTTCCAGTGTTCGTCGGTCAGCTCGGAGATGCCCTCTTGTTCCTTCACGTAGAAAGCGAAGTCAGCGTCCCAGGTTTCGGGATCTTGCAGAAAGCCATCCTCGTCGACTTCGAAATCTTTGCCCTTAAAGCTAACGGTCGGCATCTTGGGTTTCCTCCTTTACGACTGTATGAATCGGCCTGACAGGCCATTTTTTCCTCGGGGGGGCCTCGAAAGCACAATGAACTGTCTATCAACTTGCCATAGTGCTGTCAAGCACAAACTGCCTTTTTCCCACGGCTTGTGCCGTGTGGCCCAACCCACCAAAAGGGTCGGAACCTAGCGTCCCCCCATGCTATCTAAAGCTTTGCACCCGGGCCAAGCTCTCCTTGAGCCGGGTTATTTTATCCTCAGCCTCGGCAACCTTCGCCTTTTCCTTGGCCACCACCTCTTCGGGGGCCTTGGCCAGGAAGCCCTGATTAGTCAGCTTTTTGCGGCTGGGGGTGATCTCCTTGTCCAACTTGGCCAGCTCTTTTTCCAGGCGGGCCTCCTCGGCGGAAAAGTCCACCAGGCCCTCCAGGGGCACGAATACCGTGACCTCGGCCAGGGCCGCCCCGGCCGACTTGGCCGGCTGCTCGCCCTCCTTGGCCCAGGCCAGGGGCCGGGTCTTGGCCAGACTCTCTATACGCGCCGCCTGGGCCCGCAACACCTCAAAGGCCTGGTCGGTGTGGGGCAATAACACCACGGGCACCACCTTGCCGGGGGTTATGCCCATCTCGCCGCGGATATTGCGCACCGAGCCGATCACCTCCATGACCAGGCCCATGTCGTGCTCGGCCTGGGTGTCCATCTGGTCCTCGTGGTCGCCGGGCCAGGGGGCTTTCATGATGCTGCCATCGACGCCGGGCAGGCGCTGCCACAGCTCCTCGGTGACAAAGGGCATGAAGGGATGCAGGATGCGCAGCAGTCGCGAGTAGACCTCGGCCAGCACCGCCCTTGTGGCTACCTGGCGCTTGGGGTCGCTATCATCGTAGAGCGGGCCCTTGGCCAGCTCCAGGTACCAGTCGCAGAACTCGTGCCACACGAACTGGTAGGTCGCGCTGGCCGCCTCGTTGAAGCGGTACTCCTCTATGGCCTTGCCCACTTCCTGGGCCACCCGGCTGACCCGGGAGAGGATCCAGCGGTCCTCCAGGGTGGGCTCGATGGGCAGCTCGCCCGGCTCGTCCTCGCCCAGGTTCATCAGGGTGAAGCGGGCCGCGTTCCAGATCTTGTTGACGAAGTTGCGGTACCCGGCGATGCGCTCCTCGCTCATCTTGATGTCGCGGCCCTGGGCGGCGAAGGCGGCCAGGGTGAAGCGGAAGGCGTCGGTGCCGAACTCGTCCATGACGATCAGGGGGTCGATGACGTTGCCCTTGGACTTGGACATCTTCTGGCCCGAGGCGTCGCGCACCAGGGCGTGGATGTACACGTCGGTGAAGGGCACCTCGCCCATGAACTTGATGCCCATCATCATCATGCGGGCCACCCAGAAGAACAGGATGTCGAAGCCGGTGACCAGGCAGGAGGTGGGGTAGAACTTGCCGAGCTCCGGGGTCTGGTCCGGCCAGCCCATGGTGGAGAAGGGCCAAAGGGCGCTGCTGAACCAGGTGTCGAGCACGTCGGTTTCTTGGGTAAGCTCGGTAGCGCCGCAGGCCGGGCAGGCCTCGGGCTCGGTGCGGCTGACGATGACCTCGCCGCAGGAGCAGTACCAGGCCGGGATGCGGTGGCCCCACCAGATCTGGCGGCTAACGCACCAGTCGCGGATGTTGGTCATCCACTCGTAATAGGTCTTCTCCCACTGGGCGGGCACGATCTTGGTGCGCCCATCCTGCACCGCCTTGAGGGCCTCCTCGGCCAGGGGGCCCACCTTGACGAACCACTGCTTGGACAGGATGGGCTCCACCATGGTCTTGCAGCGGTAGCAGTGGCCCACCGAGTGCAGGTAATCCTCCTGCTTTTCCAGGAGGCCCTGCTTCTCCAGGTCGGCCAGCATCACCTTGCGGGCCTCTAAGCGGTCCAGCCCGGCGTAGGGGCCGCCCGCCTGGTTGATGGTCCCGTTGTCGTCCATGACCCTCAGGGACTCCAGGCCGTGCTTTTGGCCGATCATGAAGTCGTTGGGGTCGTGGGCCGGGGTGATTTTGAGCGCCCCGGTGCCGAAGTCGGTGGACACGTAGGGATCGCGGATGATGGGCAGCTCCCGGCCGATCAAGGGCAAGAGCACCGTGTCGTCGGCCAGGTCCTGGTAACGGGGGTCATCGGGGTTCACCGCCACCGCCGTGTCGCCCAAAAGGGTCTCGGGCCGAGTGGTGGCCACCACCAGGTATCCCTTGCCGTTCTTAAAGGGGTAGCGGATGTGGTACAGCCCGCCCTTGACCTCCTCGTGCTCGCTCTCCAGGTCGCTCAGGGCGGTGTGGCAGCGGGGGCACCAATTGATGATGTAGTCGCCCCGGTAGATCAGCCCCTCCTCGTACAGGCGCACGAACACCTCGCGCACCGCCTTGGACAGGCCCTCGTCCATGGTGAAGCGCTCCCGGCTCCAGTCGCAGGAAGCGCCCAGGCGCTTGAGCTGGTTGATGATCTTGCCGCCGTACTCGGCACGCCATTCCCAAACCCGCTCGATGAAGGCGTCGCGCCCCAGGTCGTGACGGGTCTTGCCCTCGCTGGCCAGCTGGCGCTCCACCACGTTCTGAGTGGCGATGCCAGCGTGGTCGGTGCCCGGCATCCACAAAACCTCGTAGCCCAGCATGCGCTTGTAGCGGCACATGATGTCCTGCATGGTGTTGTTGAGCGCGTGGCCCATGTGCAATTGGCCGGTCACGTTGGGGGGCGGAATCACGATGGAGTAGGACGGGCCCTTGCCCGCCGGGTCGGCGGTGAACAGCCCCTCCCGCTCCCAGTAGGAGTACCAACGTTCTTCCACCTGGGCCGGTTCGTAAGATTTGGGTAGGGTCTCTTGGGCCATTGCGGGCTCCTCGCTAGGACAAAAAGAAAAGGCGGGGAGCTTGTCTCCCTGCCTCGCCACCGGCCCTGGGGGCCGGTGGTCTAGTCTACTACTACCCCGTCGTCGCGCTTGCCGGCGGGTCGCCCGGCCTTGCTCATGGCCTTGCGCAGCAGGTCCTTGACCTCCTGGGTGACTCTGGCCTTGAGTTGCTTTTCCAACTCCTGGTTGACCATGTCCTCCAGCCGCTCTTCCAACTCCCGGGCCACCAGGCGGCTAACCATCTCCGGGGCCTCGTCTTCCAGAATCTGGCGGACGGCCATGCGCACCAGTTCCACCAGATCTTCGGGATCGGACACGGGCGCGGACTCGCTGTCGGACGCCGGAGCCTTGGGGGTCTTGGGGGCCTTCTTGGCCGCCTCTTTTTCCTGGGGCCGCCCTTGGCTGCCCAACATGGAAAGCAGATCGTCCAGCTCCGGGTCGCCGGTGCCCTGGTCCTGGCCGCCCTCGGCCCCGGCCTGCTCCTTGCCGCCCAATTCCTGCAAGATGTCTTGCAACTCGCTCTCGTCCGGGCTGGGGGCCTGGACCCTCGGCTGGGGCGGCAGCCCCATCTCGGCCATGAGCTTGTCCAGGTCGTCCTCCCGGGCGGGAGGCGGCGATTGGGCGCTGAGCTCAGCCAATATGCGGTCCAACTCCCCCAAATCCTTGCTCTGGGCGAGCTTGGGCGCGGGCCGGAGGGCCTGCTCCTCTGGCTCGACCATGTCGGTCAAGTCGATGACCGGGGCGCCGGGGGGCGGTGTTTGCGGTTTGTCCACCAAAAAGCTCCACGTTACAGAGGCGACAACTTGTCAGAAAACTAACATATTCCCTGGTTCCAGGCAACTGGCGGCGCGCCCGCCGATCCCCTAGGCCTTTGCCGCGCCCCGGCGGCGCAGGCGGCGCAAAAAAGCCAGGTTGCGCCGGTCGGCCCAGCGGGTGTCCTTGGGGGTCTCCATGACCCCACCCATGTGGGCCAAGCGCTGGTCGGTGACCAGGGCGGCGAAGCAGCCCTCGCCCAGCAGGCCCTTTCCCAAATGGGCGTGGCGGTCGCGGAGGCTGCCCGCCGGGAAGTCAGTGTCGTTGAGGTGCCACATCTTCACGCGCTTTAGACTCAGTTCGGCGTCCAGGCGGTCCACAAGGGCCCTGGCTTGGTCGAAGCCGTCGATGGCGTAACCGGCGGCAAAGGCGTGGGCCGTGTCGATCACCGCCCCGCAAGGCAGCCCCTCCAGGCGATCGAGAAGCATGGCCAACTGGCCCAGCTCACCGCCCAGGTGCCCTCCGCCGCCGGCGGTGTTTTCCAGCCACAGGGCCGCGCCCTGACCGGCGGCGTCCAGGGCCCGGCGGGCTCCCTCGGCCACCCGCTCCAGGCCCCACTCCAGCTCCCGCTTGCCCCGGCTGCCCGGATGCACCACCACCGCGTCGGCCCCCAGGGCCGTGGCCCGCTTCAGTTGAGAAGCCAGGGCCAGGTAGGAGCGCCGCCACAGGGCGTGGTCCCCGGCCCCCAGGTTGATCAGGTAGGGGGCGTGCACCACCACCGGGCTGAGCCCGGCCTCCCCGGCGGCCCGGCGAAAGGCCAGGGCGTCGGCCTTGAGCAGAGGCTTCTGCTTCCAGGTGCGGGGAGTGCCCGCGAAGATTTGCAGGCACTCCAGGCCCAGAAAGCGGGCCTCACGGGCGGCCCGCATGGGACCGCCCGCCACGGACAGATGGATGCCCAGGCGCAAGGGCTCAGCTCTTGCGGGCCTGTATGGCTTCCAGCATGGATTCGACCGCTGCGCGGTGCTCCGGCGAGGCCATGGCCGTGCGGAAGCAGCGCATCTCGTAATCCAAGACCTGCTCCAGGCCGGTCTCGGCCCCGTGGCGCATGAGAGCCTTGGCCATGCCCACGGCGGGGCGCGGCATGGCCGCGATCTGCCCAGCCAGTTCCATGGCCGCGGGCAAAAGCTCCTCGGGCGGGGTCATGCGAGTGAGCAGACCCATGGCCAGGGCCTCGGGGGCGGGCACCTTGCGGGCGGTGAGCACCATGTCCATGGCCCGGCCCAGGCCCACGATGGCCGGCAGCAGGAAGGAGGAGCCGAACTCGGGCGTCACCCCCACCCGCACGAAAGCGGCGGAGAAATAGGCCTCCTGGCTGGCCAGGCGCAGGTCGCACATCAGGCTAACGGTGAGCCCCCAGCCCACTGCCGGGCCGTTCACCGCCGCGATCATGGGCTTGGGGAAGTTGGCCAGGGCCCGGGGGCCCTCCAGGCCGGTGAAGCGCGTCCGGGAGGCCTGGTCGCCCTGGGCGGCCATCTGGGCGAAAAAGGCCAGGTCGGCCCCAGCGCTGAAGGCCCGTCCCGATCCGGTGAGCACCACCGCACCCACCTTGTCGTCGGCGGCGGCGTCTTCCAGGGCCTCACGCATGACGGTCATCATTTCCTGGGTCAGGGCGTTCAGGCGGTCGGGCCGGTTCAGGGTGAACAGGCGCACCGGGCCGTGGTCCTCCACTAGCAGCACTGGCTGGCTCATGAAATCCTCCAAAATCGTGCGAACGGACAACAGGCTAGCCCAGTGTCGCCTGGGTGTCAAAGCACCGTTTTCCCAGGTGCCAGATCATTTTTTCTTGACACTTGGCCCACCTTTTGCCAATAGTTACAACGTAGCTATATTAAAGTTACATTACAACACAATCCGCCCGGGCCAAATGGGGTGTTAGATGGCGCGGTAAGAATTCTGCGCCCAGCCCGGTACGCAACCGCATGGAGGGTGTATGCGTTTAGCCGGAAAAAAAGCCATCGTCACCGGGTCTTCCCGGGGGGTGGGCGCCGCCGTGGCCCTGGCCTACGCCAACGAGGGAGCCGACGTAGTGGTCAACTACAGCTCCTCGGAGGGTCCGGCCAAAGATTTAGTCAAAAAAATGCAGGACATGGGGCGCCAGGCCGTGGCGATCAAGGGCGACGTGGCCCGGGAGGAAGACTGCCAGGCCCTGGTGAACGCGGCCATGAACGACCTGGGCGGGTTGGACATCGTCGTCAACAACGCCGGGTTCACCCGGCCGGCCATGCTGCACAAGATGACCAGCGAGCAATGGGACCAGGTTCTGGGCATCCACCTCAAGGCGGTGTGGATGATGAGCAAGGCTGCCCAGCCCATCTTCAAGGCCCAAAAGGGCGGCCGGGTCATCAACGTGACCAGCGTGGCCGGCGTGGTGGGCACCGTGGGCCAGGTCAACTACTCGGCGGCCAAGGGCGGGGTGATCAGCCTCACCAAGTCCATCGCCCGGGAAATGGCCGGTTTCAACGTGTGCGCCAACGTCATCTCCCTGGGCATCGTGGCCACGGACATGACCGAGAAGATCCGCACCGACGAAAAACTCCGGGAAATCTACATGAACCGGATACTGCTCAAACGCTTCGCCGAGGCCGACGACATAACCCCGGCGTTCGTCTTTTTGGCCAGCGACGAGGCCAAGTACATCACCGGCCAGCTCATCTGCGTGGATGGCGGCTACGGCATGGTCTAGCGACCGACCGCGCCCCCTGGGGGCGGCAACTCTTATGCGAGCCCAATAGAGCAAGGAATCGAGGAGGCGAAAATGGCGGCCATACCCGACAAAATTCAAACCTGGCAGATGGTGGAGCCGGGCAAGGAAGGCAAGCCCGGCGTGCTGCAGAAGACCACCATCCCCATGCCCGAGCTGACCGAAGGCGACGCCCTGGTGGAGATCGCCGGTTGCGGCGTATGCCACACCGACCTGGGCTATTTCTATGACGGCGTGCCCACGGTAAGCAAGCCGCCCCTGACCCTGGGTCACGAGATCGCCGGCACGGTCATCGCCGGGCCGGACGCCATGGTGGGCAAGCAGGTCATCGTGCCCGCGGTTATGCCCTGCGGCAACTGCCCCATATGCGACGAGGGCCGCGGCAACCGCTGCCTGGCCCAGAAGATGCCCGGCAACTCCCTGGGCGTCTACGGCGGCTTCTCCAGCCACATCCCGGTTCCCGCCGGGGACCTGTGCGTGGTGGACGACCCCAAGTTCCCGCTGAGCCACTACGCGGTGGTGGCCGACGCGGGCACCACCCCCTACCAGGCGGCCATGCGCGCCGGTCTCAAGGCGGGCGACCTGGCCATCATCACCGGCATCACCGGCGGGGTGGGCGTGTACATGGGCCAGATAGCCAAGGCCCTGGGGGCCAAGGTGGTGGTGGGCATCGCCCGCAACCAGGCCAAGCTGGACCGCGCCCTTAACTACGGCGTGGACTACGTGATCAACTCCAAGGACAAGGACATCAAGCAGATCAAGGGCGAGTTCGGCGACATCTGCAAGCAGGCCGGCGTGCCCAAGAACGTGGGCTGGAAGATCTTCGAGTGCACCGGCACCGGCGGCGGCCAGGAGATCGCCCTGGCCATGCTGTCGTTCCTGGGCAAGCTGGTGGTGGTGGGCTTCGGCCTGCAGACCAACAAATACATGCTCAGCAAGCTGATGGCCTTTGACGCCGAGATCATCGGCACCTGGGGCTGCCTGCCCGAGTATTACCCCAAGGTGCTGGAGATGGTCCAGGACGGCCGGGTGAAGATAGAGCCCTTCCTGGAGACCAAACCCATGAGCCAAATCGAGCAGGTCTTCGAGCAGCAGCACGCGGGCCTGTTTGACAAGCGCCAGGTCCTGGAGCCCGACTTTTAGGCCCACGGCGCCGGATAAACGATTTGACCCGTTAACACCCTTTGAGGACTTTAGGAGAGAGACATGCCTCTTGAGTGGATGCCCAGAGAACACGAACTGAAGAACCACCTCCTTTTCGAGGAGGACATGGTGCGGGGCCGCTATTGGGGTAACGACGAAGACGCGCCCTGCGTGGTCTACACCAAAAAACCCCTGGTCAACCCCAAGACCGGCGAGGAAGTACCCGACCTGTACGTGGCCGAGGTGCGCCTGAACAACCCGCGCCAGTACAACTCCTACACCACCACCATGGTCAAGGGCGTCATCGCGGGCTTCCGCGCCAGCTCCGGCGACCGCTCGGTGGTGGCCACGGTATTCACCGGCACCGGCTTCGACGCCTTCTGCACCGGCGGCAACACCAAGGAGTACAGCGAGTACTACTCCAAGCGGCCCAACGAGTATGGCGAGTACATGGACCTGTTCAACGAGATGGTGGACAGCATCCTGATGTGTAAGAAGCCCACCATCTGCCGGGTCAACGGCATGCGCGTGGCCGGTGGCCAGGAGATCGGCATGGCCTGCGACCTGGCGGTCAGCAGCGACCTGGCCATCTTCGGCCAAGCGGGCGCCCGTCACGGCTCCGCCCCGGACGGCGGCTCCACCGACTTCCTGCCCTGGATGCTCAACATGGAAGACGCCATGTGGAACTGCGTGTCCTGCGAGATGTGGAGCGCCTACAAGATGAGGGCCAAGAACCTCATCTCCAAGGTTGTTCCCGTGCTCAAGGACGGCGACAAGTTCGTGCGCAACCCCATGATCATCACCGACCGCTACGTTGACGACGGCGAGATCGTCTACGGCGAGTACGTCAAGGACAAGGCCGCCCTGGGCGAGGCCAAGGCCAAGCTGAAGGAGCTGCCCCGGGACGCCGCCATGCTCGACGGCGAGGTCAACAAGATAGTCTGGACCTTCGCCAACCTGTTCCCCGGCTGCGTGATGAAGTCCATCGACGGAATCCGCGCCAAGAAAAAATTCTTCTGGGACCAGTCCAAGCTGCCCAACCGCCACTGGCTGATGGCCAACATGAACTACGAGGCCTTCCTGGGCTTCGGTGCCTTCAACACCAAGAAGATCACCGGCACCGACGTGATCGACTTCATCAAGTTCCGCCAGCTCATCGCCCAAGGCGCCGAGGCGGGCGAGGAGACCTTCGCCGAGGTCATGGGCAAGCCCCAGAAGTAAGCGGCCCAGCGAACACACGACGCCAGAGGGCCGGGCCGCTGTGCCCGGCCCTTTTATTTGGACCCCAAGACAGGAGATACGACCATGGCCTACGAGCACATCAAGCTGGCGGTACAAGACGGGGTGGCCACCCTGACCCTTTGCCGCGAGCCCCTGAACGTGTTGAACATCGCCATGATGAAAGAGATTAACCAGGCCCTGGACAGCCTGGCCCCCTCAGGGCTAAAGGTGCTCCTCATTCAGGCCGAGGGCAAGGCCTTCAGCGCCGGGGTTGACGTGGGCGAGCATTTGGGCGACCAGGTCAACGAGATGATCGAGGTGTTCCACGGCATCTTCCGGCGCATGGAAAAGCTGGGAGTGGTTTCGGTGGCCTCGGTGCAGGGCGCGGCCCTGGGCGGCGGCTGCGAGCTGGCCGCCTACTGCGACCTGGTGGTGGCCAGCGAAAAGGCCAAGTTCGGCCAGCCCGAGATTTTGGTGGGAGTGTTCCCGCCCGTGGCCGCCCTGGTCTTCCCCCGCCAGCTGGGCTACAAGAAGGCCCTGGAGCTTATCGTCACCGGCGATGTGATCGGCGCGGCCGAAGCCAAGGCCATAGGCCTGGTCAACCAGGTGGTGCCCCCCGAGGAGCTGGCCGCGGCCACCCACGCCCTGGTGGGCAAGCTAACCAACCTTTCGGGCCTGGTGCTCAGCCTCACCAAAAAGGCGGTGGTGCAGGGCCTGAACGACGACAAGGAGCGGGCCCTGGAGCTTATCGAGAAGGTCTACCTGGGCGAGCTGATGCCCACGGCCGACGCCGAGGAGGGGCTCAGGGCCTTTTTGGACAAGCGCAAGCCCCAGTGGAAAGAAAAGTAGGACGGCCGCGACCAGGCCAGCCAATCAGACCCAGCGCACCCTCCGAGGCCAGGCCTCGGAGGGTGTTCCGCGTTCAAGGCCGCACGCCCCCTTGCGTATGCGGGAAAACGGTTTATCCTACTAAATAAATGGGTGATCTAAGCCCCAACGATTGGATTTGGAACCGATCGATGGCCGCGCCTGTGAAGGTGTGGCTAAAAAAGTTAGACGGTGGCAAGTTTGCCTTGAAGGTATTATCATTAAATCGGCATTTGGAAGCCTGAATGAAAATCCGGGCCGCCACAATCCTCATCATGGAGAAAAATCATGGAAACCAAGACCGTAAATATCCCCGACATTTCCTGCGGACACTGCCTGGCCGCCGTCAAACGCGAGGCCGGTGAGGTTTCGGGCGTAAAATCCGTGGAAGGCGACGTGGCCAGCAAGCAAGTGACCATCCAGTGGGACGCCCCGGCTACCTGGGACCAGATCGCCGCCGCCCTCAAGGATGCCGGCTACCCGGCCAAGTAAAGCCCAAGGGAGATAGCCATTGGCCCAGCAGCACGTGGAGCTGCCGGTGGTGGGCATGACCTGCGCCCGCTGCGCGGCAAATGTGGAGCGCACCCTGGGCAAGAAGGTGCCCGGGGTTGCCCAGGCCTCGGTTAACTTCGGCACCGAGACCGCCAGCGTGGACTATGACCCGGAGGAGACCAGCCTCGAGGACATGGCCCAGGCGGTCAAGGACGCCGGTTACCAGCTCATACTGCCCGAAACCAAGCGGCACGTGGAATTACCGGTGGTGGGCATGACCTGCGCCCGCTGCGCGGCCAACGTGGAGCGAACCCTTAACAAGAAAGTGCCCGGCGTGGCCCAGGCCTCGGTCAACTTCGGCACCGAGACCCTGAGCGTGGACTACGACCCCGCCCAGACCAGCCTGGAGGACATGGCCCAGGCGGTCAAGAACGCGGGCTACGAGTTGATATTGCCCGCCGAGGGCGAGGCGGTGATGGAAGACGCCGAGGCCCAGGCCCGCGCCGCCGAGCTGGCCGCCCAGCGCCGTTTCTTCTGGGTGGGGGTGGCTTTCACCCTGCCCTTGTTCGTCATCTCCATGTCCCGGGACTTTGGCCTGCTGGGCGCCTGGGCCGGGGCCGCCTGGGTCAACTGGCTCTTTTTTGCCCTGGCCACCCCGGTGCAGTTCTACACCGGCGGCGGCTTCTACGTGGGCGGCTACAAGAGCGTCAAGGGCGGCGCGGCCAACATGGACGTGCTGGTGGCCCTGGGCTCCTCGGCCGCCTATTTCTATTCCATTGCCGTGCTGCTCGTCCCCGGCCTGGGGCATCACGTGTACTTCGAGACCTCGGCGGTGATCATCACCCTGATCAAGCTGGGCAAGCTCTTGGAGGCCAAGGCCAAGGGCCAGGCCTCGGCGGCCATCCGCAAGCTCATGGACCTGGCCCCCAAGATGGCCCGGGTCATCGACGAGAACGGCAACGAAAAACAAGTCCCGGCCGGTTCGGTGCAAAAGGGCCAGACCGTGGTGGTCAAGCCCGGCGAGGCCATCCCCGTGGACGGCACGGTGCTCAGCGGAGACTCGGCGGTGAACGAGTCGGCCATGACCGGCGAGTCCATACCCGTGGACAAGCACCAGGGCGACCAGGTGTTCGGGGCCACGGTGAACCAGCAGGGGCTTTTGAAAATCAAGGCCACCGGGGTGGGCTCCGAGACCGCCCTAGCCCAGATCATCCGCCTGGTGCGCCAGGCCCAAGGCTCCAAGCCCGCCATCCAGCGCCTGGCCGACCAGGTCTCTGCGGTGTTCGTGCCCACCATCATCATCCTGGCGCTCATCACCCTGGTGGTGTGGTGGATAATGACCGGCCAGTTCGTGCCGGCCATGATCCGCATGGTGGCGGTGCTGGTCATCGCCTGCCCCTGCGCCCTGGGACTGGCCACGCCCACGGCCATCATGGTGGGCACCGGCAAGGGAGCCGGCCTGGGCATCCTGTTCAAGAACTCCGAGGCCCTGGAGACGGCTCACAAGCTGACCATGGTGATGCTGGACAAGACCGGCACCATCACCAAGGGCGAGCCTCAGCTCACCGACTGGCTGCCCCTGGGGCTGGGGGGCGACGAGGCCCTGTCCTTGGCCGCCTCCACCGAAAGCGGCAGCGAGCATCCCATCGCCCAGGCGGTGGTGGTGGGGGCCAAGGACAAAGGCGCGGCCATCAGCGAACCGAGCGGCTTTAAGGCGGTCAGCGGCCACGGGGTTGAGGCCTCGGTGGACGGCCGCAAGGTCAGAGTGGGCAAGCCCTCCTGGTTCCCCCAGGCCGGGGCCCAAGTGGAGCAGGAGGTGGCCCGGCTCTCCAGCGAGGGCAAGACGGTTATGCTGGTGGAGGTCAATGACCAGGTGGCCGGCATCCTGGCCGTGGCCGACCAGGAGAAGCCCCACGCCCGCCAGGCCATCAGCGACCTCAAGCAGATGGGCATCACCCCGGTGATGATCACCGGCGACAACCGCCTGGCTGCGGCGGCGGTGGCCTCCCGGGTGGGCATTGACCAGGTGGTGGCCGAGGTTTTGCCCGAGAACAAGGAGGCCCAGGTGCGCGCCGCCCAGGAGGGCGGGGCGGTGGTGGCCATGGTTGGCGACGGCATCAACGACGCCCCGGCCCTGGCCAGGGCCGACGTGGGCATCGCCATCGGCACCGGCACCGACGTGGCCATGGAGGCCAGCGACGTGACCCTGGTGGGCGGCGAGCTTACCGGGGTGAGCCGGGCCATAAAGCTTTCCAAAGCCACCATGGCCACCATCAAGCAGAACCTGTTCTGGGCCTTTTTCTACAACGCCGCCCTGGTGCCCGTGGCCGCCGGGGTGCTGCACCAGGTAACCTGGCTGCCCATCTTCATCCGCGACCTGCACCCGGTGCTGGCCGCCGGGGCCATGGCCTTTTCATCGGTGACCGTGGTCACCAACAGCCTGAGGCTGGGCCGCAAGAAAATCTGACGACCTTCCCCGTCACCCCCAGGGCCGTCCGCTGTCGCGGGCGGCCTTTTTTGTTTCGCAGGCCGAAACCATTGCTTGACTATATTGTTTAGGGTGCATACTATACGCCATGCCCAATCTACGTTACACCCTACTCAGCAATCTCCTGGACCAGCTCGTAAACAAGGTCGTTTATGTGCGGTCCTTCCCCCACGACTACGGCACCGGGGAGATGCTCAGCGCGGCGGAGATACAGCCCATCGAGGTCATCGGCCGCAACCGGGGCATCAACATCACCGGCCTGGCGCGGCTGCTGGTGGTCACCAAGGGGGCGGTTTCCCAGACCGTGAAACGCCTGGAGGAGCGGGGCTACGTAACCAAATTCAAGGCCCCGGACAACGACAAGGAAGTGCTGCTCAAGCTCACCGCCAGGGGCAAGGCCGCCAAGGCGGGCTACGAAGCCTTCCGCGAGAGTTTCGACGCCAACATGTCGGTGATGCTGGAGCGCATGACCGATGAGGAGTTCGCCTTCCTGGCCCAGCACTTCCAGATTTTGGTGCAGCAAGCCGACAAGTACATTGAGAGCCTGGGCGAGGAGCCCACCTAGCTTCCTCTGTTTCCCGAATTAAATTCTTGCTTGCAAGCCAAATTGGCGGTATGTTCTGCCCATATATTGAACATGTTCATCAATGGAACATGTTCACTTTTCCCCATGGAGGAAGCAACCAGTCATGCCCGACGACTCCTCGACAACCGGCGGCACCTGGCGGACGCGGCAGAAGCAGCAGACCCGCCAGATCATCCTGGAAGCGGCCAAGGAGCTGTTCGAGACCCTGGGTTACGGCAAGACCACCATCCGGGCGGTGGCCAAATACGCCGGGGTGGGGGTGGGCACGGTGATGAGCCACTTCAAGGACAAGGCCTCGCTGTTGTCCTCCGCCCTGATGGGCGATTGGGAGCAACTCCTGGCCCAGGTCGCGGCCACCACGCCTCCGGAGGCCGACTACCGCACCCAGCTTTTGCACGCCACCAGAATCTTTTTCGAGTACTACGCCCGCCGGCCTTCCCTTTCGCGCAATCTGCTCAAGGAAGCGCTGTTCAGCTTGGAGGTGCAGGGGCCGGAAATGAGAGCCATGGACCAGGCGGCCAGGGAAATCGGCGTGCGTGCCCTGCGCGCGGCCCAAGAGCGGGGCGAGATCAGGGCCGACGTGGATTGCGAGGTGATGCATCTGGCTCTGTTCGGCGAATACTGCTTTGTCTGCACCGTCGGGCTCAGCCAGCCCAAGCCGGACCCGGACCAGATGCTGGCCATGCTGGAGAGCCTGACTGATTTGATCATCCGGGGGGCCAGTCCCGCCCCGCCGGACCAGGGGTGAAGCACATTTTTACCAACCTAGCCGTGGATATCAGAGAGGGGGATTTCCGTGCTGGAGCTGGCCCTACGGGGTAACCGAATGTATTGGGGATGGCTGGGGCTGCTGGCGGCCCTGGTGCTGGCCGGGCTCGCCGCCTATTTGTATCAATACAATCAGGGCCTGATGGTCACCGGCATGAGCCGGGACGTTTCCTGGGGCCTGTACATAGCCCAGCTCACCTTCCTGGTGGGGGTGGCCGCCTCGGCGGTTATGCTGGTGCTGCCCTACTACCTGCACCACTTCAAGGACTTCGGGCGCATCACCATCCTAGGCGAGTTTTTGGCCATCGCCGCGGTGATAATGTGCATGCTCTTCGTCACCGTGGACCTTGGCAAGCCCAGCCGCCTGCTCAACATCTTTTTGCACCCCACCCCGGGCTCGGTGATGTTCTGGGATGTGAACGTGCTCCAGGGATATTTGCTACTCAACCTGGTCATCGGCTGGGTCACCCTGGAGGCGGAGCGCAAGCAGGTGGCCCCGCCCGGCTGGGTGAAGCCGCTCATCTACCTCTCCATCCCCTGGGCGGTCTCCATCCACACCGTCACCGCCTTTCTCTACGCCGGTCTGCCCGGCCGGGGCTACTGGCTCACCGCCATCCTGGCCCCGCGCTTTTTGGCCTCGGCCTTTGCCGCAGGACCGGCGGTGCTCATCATCCTGGCCCTGGTCATCCGCCGGGTGGCCGGCTTCGACCCCGGCCGCCGGGCCATCGAGACTCTGGCCAAGATCGTGACCTACGCCATCATCCTGCACCTGTTCTTCTTCCTGCTGGAGGTGTTCACCGTTTTTTACAGCGGCATCCCCAGCCACACCGCCCACTTCACCTACCTCTACCTCGGGCTGCACGGCCACGGCGCCCTGGCTCCATGGATGTGGGCCGCCCTGGTCATGGGCCTGTCGGCGGTGGTGATGCTGCTCAACCCGCGGTGGCGGGGCCGCTACCCGCTTTTGGCCGTGGCCTGCGTGCTGGTCTTCGGCTGCACCTGGATCGACAAGGGCCTGGGCATGATGGCCGGGGGCTTTATCCCAACCCCCTGCATGAGGTCACCGAGTACGCCCCCACCCTGGTGGAGATCATCGTCAGCCTGGGCATCTACGCCCTGGGTGCGCTGATGGTCACCGTGCTCTACAAGATGGCCCTGGGAGTGAAGCGGGAAGCCGGAGGCTAGGCCGCGCCCAATACGCCGCATCAAGGCGTAGCCAGGAGATCCCTGGCTACGCCCTTGCATTTGCGCCACCTTTTTTAGCAATATGATCAGGTGATTGATGCAAATTTCCAAGGAGGGCGTCATGAAAGTGCTGGCCATAAACGCCACCTATCGCCCAGGCAAGACCACCAGCCGCCTGGCGGCCAAGGCCCTGGAGGGAGCGGCCTCGCTGGGGGCGGCCACCGAAATGGTCCACCTCAAGGAGTTGGACATCGGCTTCTGCACCAACTGCCTCACCTGCTACCAGGACCGCGAGGCTCAGATCGCCGACTGCGTGCTCAAGGACGACGTGCGCGGGGTGCTGGAGAAGATCCGCGACGCGGACGGAGTGATTTTCGCGTCTCCGGTGCACAACGGCTTCGTCACCGGCCTGATGACCGCCTTTATGGAGCGCGCCACCTGGACCACCCTGAGGCCCACCGGCGAGTTGATGGGCCTCAAGGGATGCCCCGAACCACGCCTCACCGACAAGGCCCGGGCCGTGGCCACCCTGGTCAGCGCGGGCATGATGCCCGCCGAATTGCGTCAATACTGCGATACCGGCAGCCCTTGGCTCATGGAGGCGGGAGTGATGATCTGCAACGGCAGCCCGGTGGGTGACATGTACGGCGGGGCGGTTTTCCCCCGTGAACTCAGCGATGACGAGTGGCAACGGGCCTATTTTTTCCGCGAGCTTAGCGAGGCCCAGGAGAGGGAGGCCTTCGAGTTGGGCAAGACCATGGCCCAGGCCATAGCCTCTGGCCAAGTGGGGCCCTACGACCCCATGGCCATGATGTCTATGTTAGAGGAAACGCCGGAAGATAATGGAGAAGAAGGAGATAGGGACTAAGGCAACTTCGGCGGGTTATCTATGTGTATAAATTATTAAAATAATTATTATTATGCTGTAACTACCAAATTTATTATCGGAAGTGGCTCCGCCGTCGGGGCCACTCGCGCCCACTTTAAACCATTTACTCAAATACCGTATAGCAGGTAGAAATTTTTTTACCCAGGTAATATTGACAAAAGTATTTTACCCGGATATAAATGTCATCTCACCCTCAACGAGGAATTAGCGAGATGGACAAGCAAGAGCCTCAAAGCTGCGCCGCCTTCGCGGGCTCCAGTTGCATCGCCTCCGGCGACCTGCTGGAAGTGGCCCGTCAGGTAAAGCAAACACTCGAACAAAAAGAGCCTATGTCGGTGCTCATCTTCGACGACTTCAGCGGCGAACCGGTGGAGATCGATTTTCGAGGCACCATTGACGAGGTATTGCAGCGTTTACCTGAAGCACTGGCCGCGCCGCCCGCCGAGCCCGAGCCCCCAGAGGAGGCCCCGCGCGGGCCGGGCCGCCCCAAGCTGGGCGTGGTGTCCCGGGAGGTGACCTTGCTGCCCCGGCACTGGGAGTGGCTGGGCAGCCAACCGGGGGGGGCCTCGGTGACTCTGCGAAAGCTGGTGGAAAAGGCCAGGCTGGCCAACCAGGAGCGCGACAAGGCACGCCAGGCCCAGGAGGCGGCCTACCGCTTCATGTCGGCCATGGCCGGTAACCTGCCCGGCTTCGAGGAGGCCACAAGAGCCCTGTTCGCGGGCGACGGCGTCAAGTTCGACCGCCAGACCGAAGAGTGGCCCGGCGACCTGCGCGACTTTGCCCGTAAGCTGGCCCGCCCCGCCTTCCCGGCAAGCTAGGTCTAAAGCCCCTGAGGCGGCGGCACCATGCGCGCCGCCTCGGGGCCTGCTATCCTTGGGCCTTGATCGGTGACCAGCTTTCCCCGCGAGGTGATTTGGTGAGCCACGCTTCGGACATATTTCCCCTGCCCCAGCCCAAGTTCCTGCCCATGAGCCGGGCGGAGATGCAGGCACTGGGCTGGGACGAGCTGGACGTGCTCTTGGTGACCGGCGACGCCTACGTGGACCACCCCACCTTTGGCGCGGCTCTCTTGGGGCGCTGGCTGGTGGCCCACGGCTTTAGGGTGGGTATCGCCGCCCAGCCCGACTGGCGCGACCCGCAAAGCATCCAGGCCATGGGGCGGCCCCGCCTCTTGGCCGGGGTCACCGCCGGGGCATTGGACTCCATGCTGGCCCACTACACCGCCTTCCGCCGCCGCCGCTCGGACGACGCCTACACCCCCGGCGGCAAGGCTGGGGCTCGGCCGGACCGGGCCAGTATCGTCTACACCAACATGGTCAAGCAGGCCTTCCCCGGCTTGCCCGTGGTGCTGGGGGGCATCGAGGCCTCCCTGCGGCGGGTCACCCACTACGATTTCTGGAGCAACAAGCTCCGGCGCTCCCTTCTGCTGGACGCCAAGGCCGACGCCATCCTCTACGGCATGGCCGAGAACTCGCTCTTGGAGGTGGCGCGCAGCCTGGCCGCCCAGCCCGACCTGCCCGCCGCCCAGGCCGTCCTGGGCATCCCCGGCACCGCGGTGATGGGCAAGCGCGATGATCTGCCCCCCCAGGCCGAGGTGGTGGAGTTGCCCTCCCATGAGGCCATCAGCCGGGACCCGGCCCAACTCATGACCGCCACCCTGGCCCTGGAGCGCCAGGTGCACCAGGCCAAGGCCTGGGCCGCCCAGGAGGTGGGCGGGCGCATGCTCTTGCTGGCCCCGCCCTCGCCGCCGCTGGCCACCGACGAGATGGACCTTTTGTACAGCCTGCCCTACACCCGCCGGTCCCACCCCTCCTACCAGGAGCCGGTGCCCGGCCTGGCCACGGTGGCCACCTCCATCACCAGCCACCGGGGCTGCGGAGGCGGGTGCAGCTTCTGCTCCCTGGCCCTGCACCAGAGCCGCGCCATCGCCTCGCGCTCCCGGGACTCCATCCTGGCCGAGGTGGCCGGGCTCTGCGCCTCGCCGGACTGGCGCGGCTCCATCAGCGACATCGGCGGCCCCAGCGCCAACATGTGGGGCGGGCGCTGCACCGGGGAAAAGGAAAAATGCACCCGCGCCAGTTGCCTCACCCCCCAGCCCTGCCGCTATTTCGCGGTGGACCAGGAGGCCATCGCCCACATGCTGGAGCGGGCCGCCGACACGCCCGGCGTCAAGCATCTCAGGGTCTCCAGCGGGGTGCGCTTCGACCTAGCCCTGCAATCACCCGCCTACACCAAAACCCTGGTGCGCCGCTTCGTGGGCGGCCAACTCAAGATCGCCCCGGAGCACATCAGCCCCAAGGTGCTGAAGCTCATGCGCAAGCCCGCCCCCGAGGTGTTCGAGCGCTTTTTGGCCAAGTTCCGGGAGATATCCCAGGCCGAAGGCAAGGAGCAATACGTGGTGCCCTATCTGCTCAGCGCCTTCCCCGGCTGCGGGCAAGAGGACATGGCCCAGTTGGCCGCCTGGCTCAAGGCCAAGGGCTGGCACCCCCAGCAGGTGCAGTGCTTCGTGCCCACCCCGGGCACCGTGGCCACGGCCATGTACTACGCCGGGGTGGACCCCCAGGGACGGCCCATCAAGGTGGACCGGGGCGACGGCGAGCGCCGCCGCCAGCACCAGATGCTCTTTTAGGAGCGCCGCCCGGTCATCCAGCCTTGCCAGCGTTGGGCCGTCTTGCGAAAATAGAACATCACGCAACCTCCAGCCAAGGGAGCCGAGAGTGGCCGAGTTGTTTTCCTTGGAGGCGTTGGCGGCCCTGGCCGCCCTGACCAGCCTGGAAATAGTTCTGGGCATCGACAACGTGGTGTTCATCGCCGTGCTGGCCGGGCGGCTGCCCGCGGCCAGTCAGGCCTCGGCCCGCCGCCTGGGCCTGGCCCTGGCCATGCTGACCCGCATCGCCCTCTTATTCGCCATCACCTGGACCCTGTCGCTCACCACGCCGCTGTTCAAGCTGTTGGACCACGTGGTGTCCTGGCGCGACCTCATTCTCCTGGGCGGGGGGCTGTTTCTGATCGTCAAGGCCACCCACGAGATATTCGCCCAGATGGAGACCCACGACCCACGCCAACCCAAGGCCAAGGCGGCCTCCTTCTGGGGGGTCATCACCCAGATCGCCCTGCTGGACATGATCTTCTCTTTGGACTCGGTGATAACCGCGGTGGGCATGGCCCGCCAGGTATGGGTGATGGTGGTGGCCATCGTGCTGGCGGTGGCCATAATGCTCATCTTCGCCGGGGTGGTCAGCCGCTTCATCGAGCGTCACCCCTCCTTCCGAATCCTGGCCCTGGCCTTTTTGCTCCTGGTGGGGGTGATGCTCACCGCCGAGGGCATGGGCCAGCACATAGACCGGGGCTACATCTACTTCGCCATGGCCTTTTCGCTGGGCGTGGAGCTACTTAACCTCAAGATACAGGCCAAGCGGGCCAGGGCGGCCCAGGCGGTGTCCAAGACCGCCTAGAAGCCACCCGCTCTTAGCGCAGGCCGGGCCGGATGCCGTTCATGAAGCTGCGCTTCAGCTCGGGCAGCGCCTTGCCGTCCCTGGCAAACTCCAGGGCCATCCAGATGGTGGTGCGGCTGAAGGTGTGGCTGAAGCAATACTCTTGCAGACAGCCGCCCGAGCCCCGCACCGACTTCAGCTCCAGCATCACCGGCTGGCTGCTGTTGCGCGAGGTGCGGTAGGTCACGGTGAGGCCCTGGCCCCCGGCCACGAACAGGCTGAACTTGCCATGTTCCGTCCGCACCAGGAACAGCCTGGTCTTGCCGTCCCGGCTGGTCCAAAAGACGGCCTCGTCAATGGCCGGGCTTCACCGGGCCGGATGGCTTGGTCACGGCGGCGGGCCGGTCCGCGGGGGCGGGCCGGAAAGGGATGTCGGTACTGGCGAAGGCGGCGCTGCCCAGAAGCATTAGGGCCAAGGCGAGGCCCATGACGGCGGCGAATTTATTCATGGATGCTCTCCGGGATGTTGATTCAGGGCAGGCCGCTTTTTTGTACCCGCGCCCGCGCTAATTTTCCACCACCAATACGATGGCCCGATAATAGCTGGTTTGCCGCGCGGGCCCGCCCGCTTTCTCCCGGCCAAAACGCAACAAGGCCCCGGGGCGCTATCCGCCTCGGGGCCCTGGGCACGGCTTGAGAGCTGGATCAGTTTTCGATGAAGGAGCGCAGCTTGCGGGCCCGGCTGGGGTGGCGCAGCTTGCGCAGGGCCTTGGCCTCGATCTGGCGGATGCGCTCGCGGGTCACGTCAAAGTCGCGGCCCACCTCTTCCAGGGTGTGGTCGGCCTTTTGGCCGATGCCGAAGCGCATCCTTAGCACCTTCTCCTCGCGAGGGGTGAGGGTGGCCAGCACCTTGCGGGTCTGCTCGCACAGGTTCAGGCTGATCACCGCGTCGGCCGGGTTGACCACCTTCTTGTCCTCGATGAAGTCGCCCAGATGGCTGTCTTCCTCCTCGCCGATGGGAGTCTCCAGGCTGATGGGCTCCTTGGCGATCTTGAGGACCTTGCGCACCTTCTCCAGGGGGAAGTCCATCTTTTCGGCGATTTCCTCTGGGGTGGGCTCGCGGCCCAGCTCCTGCACCAGATAGCGGCTGGTGCGGATGAGCTTGTTGATGGTCTCGATCATGTGCACGGGGATGCGGATGGTCCGCGCCTGGTCGGCGATGGCCCGGGTGATGGCCTGGCGGATCCACCAGGTGGCGTAGGTGGAGAACTTGTAGCCCCGCTGGTACTCGAACTTGTCCACCGCCTTCATCAGGCCGATGTTGCCTTCCTGGATCAGGTCCAGGAACTGGAGCCCCCGGTTGGTGTACTTCTTGGCGATGGACACCACCAGGCGCAGGTTGGCCTCCACCAACTCCTGCTTGGCCGCCTTGGCCCTAACCCGGCCGTCGCGCACCCTGGTCACCAGTTTTCTGAGGCTGGGGCCGCTCATCTTGCAGTCGTTTTCCACCTCGCGGATGGCGCTGCGCGACTCGCGCATGGCCACTTCCAGCTCCAGCAGGCGCTCGGGGTCACAGCGGCAGGTGCCCAGCTTGATCTTCTTGCCCTTGGCCTTGCGCACCGTCCGGCAGGTCTTGGTGACATCGGCCTTGGTCAGGCCGCTTTCCATGATGACCATGGTGATGATGGCCTGGCAGCGGTCGATGACCTCCTGGCGGTCCTCCAATACGGCGCAGAGCCCGTCCACCTGCTTCTTGTCCAGTTTGAGGCCGCTGAGCAGCTCGGAGACCTTGCGGCGGTTCTTCTTGAGGGCCTCGCGCATCTTCTTGCGCTGGTCGGCCTTTAGCCCGGAGTTGCGGCTGTTGAGCTTTTCGTAGTCGCGGGTGTTCTTCTTGTCCAGGCGGCGCACCTTGCCGATGAGCTCCAAGAACTCTTCGCGGCGCTTTTCCTCGGCGTCGAGCCCGTCTTCCTCGTCCAGGTCGCTCACCACCTCGCGGATGCGCACCCGGCCCTCTTCCACCGCCTCGCCCAGGGCCAGGATCTCGCGCACGCTCAGGGTGCACTCCAGCAGGGCGTCGATGATGTTGCGCTCGCCGGCTTCGATGCGCTTGGCGATCTCCACCTCGCCCTCGCGGGTGAGCAGGGAGACCATGCCCATTTCCCGGAGGTACATCTTCACCGGGTCGTTGACCCGGCCCTCGTCCATTACGTGGGCGCCGGCCTTGTCGTCGTCGTCATCCTCCTCGTCGTCGTCGTCCTCCAGGGCCGCCTGATCGGCCTTGAGCTTGAGCTTGGTCTCGTTGTCTATGAGCTGGATGTCCATCTCATCGAGCACCATGATCATGTCGTCCATGTGCTCGGAGGTGATCTCGGGACTCAAGGTGTCGTTGATCTCATCGTAGGTAAGATAGCCCTGAGACTTGCCCTTGGAGATAAGCCTTTGAAGTTCGGCCAGGTTTTTTTCCTCGAGCATGCTTAGTCCTTTCGGCTGGATTCAAAGGAGGAAACAGAATCTATTTCCCGCCGGCGCTGGTCCTGCAGCCTGGTCACCAACTCGGAGTCGCCCCGGCTCTGGGCCTCGGCGATCTGGCTGGTGAGTTCGCGGTTGCGTTGGCGCATTTGCCAGCGACGGATTTTAGCGCATAGGGACCGGGCCTCGCCCGCGGCCTGCTCCGGAGTCAGGCTGGGCCCGTCCTGGGCCAGGCGGCTGACCAGGCGGTGCAACTCCGGGTCGTCCAGGCGGCTGATCACCGACGAGGCGTCGGGGACGCCACCCTGCTCGGCGATGTGCCCCACCGCTTGGGCCACGGACGCCAGGTCCGGGTCCACCAGGGCGTCCAAGGCCCCTTCACGGGCCAAGACCTGGGCGGCGGAAGCCTCGCTCATGGCCAGTTGCAACACCGCCTCTTGCCACTGGCGGCCCACGCCGCCATTTTGGCGCGGCGCCGGGGCGGGGGCCGGGGCGCTGGGGCGGCGGCCGCCGGGCACCGGCAGGCCCAGACGGGCGGCGGCCACCTCGGCGGGCAGGCCCAGGCGGGCGGCCAGGCGGCTCAGGTAGAGCCAGGAGCTGACCGGGTCGCCGATGGCCTTGATGACCCCCCCGGCCTCGGCCACGATCTTGCTTTTTCCCTCGGGAGTGCCTTGGTCGCCCTCGGCGATGATCTGGTCCAGCACCGCCTCGATAAGCGATCCGGCGGCGGCGATGGCCTCTTCCAGGCCCTCGGCCCCTTGGGATCGGGCGAAACTGTCGGGGTCTTCGTCGGTGGGCAGCAACAGCACCTCAGGCTGCACCCCCTCGGCCAGGCACAGGGGCAACGAGCGGCGGGCGGCGCGGACCCCGGCTTGGTCGCCGTCAAACACCAGGACCAGGCGCGAGGCCTGGCCCTTTAGGCGGCGAACCTGCTGAGGGGTCAGCGCGGTGCCCATGGGGGCCACCGTTTCGCCAAAACCCATAGCCGCCAGGGTGATCACGTCGAAGTAGCCCTCCACCACCAGGGCCCGGTCCTTCTTGCGCATGAAGGGGCGGGCCCGTTCCAGGTTGTAAAGCGTTGCCGACTTTTTGAAAAGCAGAGTCTCGGGGCCATTCAGGTACTTGGGCTCTCCCCCGCCCAGCACCCGGCCCCCAAAGCTGACCAAACGCCCGCTGACGTCGGCGATGGGAAACATCACCCGTCCCCGGAAGCGGTCATAGCAGCCGTCGCCCTTGTCCCGGGCCACCAACATCCCGGCCTCTATGGCCAAAGCCTCGGGGACCCCCTGGGAGCCCAAAAAGCGCCTTAGGCCTTCCCAGGCGTCTGGGACCCAACCCAGCCCGAAGTCTTTGACCACCTGGGGCCTGAGGCCCCGTTGCTCCAGCAGGTAGCGCCGGGCAGGCTCTCCGCTGGGAGCGGCGAGCTGCTGCACAAAAAAGTTACCGGCTAACTCCATTACGCGCAATAGGCGCCCGCGGTGTTGGTCCTGGCGCTTCTGCTCCGGAGTGCGCTCCGGGGTGGGGAGGTTGACCCCATATTGCTCGGCCAAGCGCTTCACCGCCTCCGGGAAGGTGAGGCCTTCGTCTTTCATGAGGAAGGTGAATACGTTGCCTCCCTCGCCGCAGCCGAAGCAGTGCCAGGTGCCCCGCTCGCGGTTGACGATGAAGCTGGGGTCGGTGTCGCCGTGGAAGGGACAAAGGCCCTTCAAGGTTCGCCCGGCTGTGCTCAGCTTCACCCGGCGGCCGATGACCTCGGCGATGTTGGCGGCGTTGCGCACCTCATCTATCTTGTGCTCGGGTATGCGTCCGCCTTCGTTCAATCTATTGCCTCACCTGGGCCACGGTCACCCCGGCCCCGCCCTCGCCGCGCTGCCCGGCCCGGAAGGAGGCCACCGCGGGGTGGTCGGACAGGTATTCGCGCACCGCCGCCCTGAGGCGTCCGGTGCCCATGCCGTGCACCACCCGGATCTCGCCCCGCCCGGCCAGCAGGGCCTGGTCCAGAGCCTTGTCCACCAGGGGCAAGGCCTCGTCCACCCGCTTGCCGATTAGGTTCAGGTCCAGGCCCTCGCCCGACCCGGCCTGCACCGAGATGCCCTTGCCTTTGTTGGCGGCCTTGCCCTTGGGCTGGGTGTGGGCTCCGGCGGGCAGTGGTTTCAGTTCGCTGAGCGGCACCATGACCCGCACCCCGGCCACCCCGACCGACACCGGCACGGTGTCCCGGCCCGGAGCCGGGGACTCCAGAAGCACCCCGGTCTGGCCCAGGTTGCTTAGCTCAACCGCGTCGCCTTCCTTGAGCCCGGCCAGGCCTTCCCGGGTCTTTTGGGGCTGGGCCGCGTCGGGCGCGTCGGCGGTGGCCTCCACCTGGGCCAGGGCCTCGCGCCGGGCCTGGTACAGCTCCTGGCGCACCGCCCCTTCCTTGACCTTGCCCTGGTCCTGCTGATCCTGGGCGGTCTTGCCCAGCAGCTCGACCAGCTCGCCCTCGAAGCGCTTGGCCACCTCGCGCACCCGGCGCTTGCCATCGGCCAGGGCCCCGGCCCGCTCCTGGGCGGCCTGGCGCTTTAGCATCCGGGCCTGGTCGCGCTCTCCCCTGGCGGCCAGGCGGTCGGCCGAGGCCGCCGCCCGCTCCTGGCGGGCATCCTGGCGGGTCTGCTCCGCCTCGCGCAACAGAGCCACGGTCTGGCGCTCGGCCTGGTCCAACTCGGTTTCGGCCGCCCGGAGTATCTCCGGCGGGAAGCCCAGGCGGGCGGCCACGGCCAGAGCGTCGCTAAAGCCCGGCGACCCGTAGTGGAGCTGGTAGGTGGCCTGGCCGGTGGCCCGGTCAAAGGACACCGACACGTTCTGAGCACCCGGGTGCAGGGTGGCGTAGGCCTTGAGCCGGTGAAAGTGGGTGGTGGCCAAGACCATGGACCCCTTGGAGCCCAGCCAGTCCAATACCGCCGTAGCCAGGGCCGAGCCCTCGCTGGGGTCGGTGCCCCCGCCGATCTCGTCGATGAGGAACAGCGATGACGGCCCGGCCTGGTTGACCATCCCGGCCAAGCGCCCGGCGTGGGCGGTGAAGGTGCTGAGATCGCGGTCCAGGTCCTGGTCGTCGCCGATCTCGGCGGCCACGGTGTCAAACACCGCCACCCGGCTGCCCCGCTCCAGGGGGGCGTGCAGGCCGCACATGACCATGAGAGTGATCAGCCCCAGGGTTTTGAGGGTGGCGGTCTTGCCTCCGGCGTTGGCCCCGCTGAGCACCAGCAAACGCTGCTCCGGGCTCACCTGGAGGTTGATGGGCACGCACAGGCCCGGCTTGCCCGAAGCCCGCCAGGCCAGCAGGGGGTGGCGGGCCTTGATGAGTTCCACCTCCCCGGCGGCGGTGATCACCGGCTCGGCGCACTCCAGGCGATCAGCGAAGCGGGCCTGGGCCAGGAGGCAGTCCAGCTTGGCCATGGCGCGCATGTTCTCGTTCAGGGCCTGGGACTCCTCGGCCAGGCGCTGGGCCACGGCCATCAGCACCTTGATCTCTTCCTCGCGCTCCCGGCGGGTCATCAGGGCCAGTTGGTTGTTGCCCTCCACCGCGCTGAGCGGTTCCACGAAGCAAGTGGCCCCGGAGCCGGAGGTGTCGTGGATGATGCCCGACACCCGGCCCTTGGCGTCGGCCTTTACCGGCACCACGAAGCGCCCGCTGCGCTGGGTTACCACCTGGTCGGAGAAGACCGGGGCCAGGGACTCGTCGTGCACCAAGCCCATGAGCTCGCCGCGCAGGCGCTCCCGGGCCCGCGCCGCCTCCCGGCGCACCCGGGCCAACTCGGGCGAGGCCTTGGAGCTCACCGAATGGCCCGGGCCGATCACCCGGCGCAGTTCCTTGGCCAGGTCGGGCAAGGGGGTGATCTGGTTGGCCAGGCGGAACAACTCGTCCATGCGCCCTTCGGACGGGGCCAGGAAGGAGGAGGCCCGCCCGGCGGCGGAGAGGAAGTCGGCCATGACCTCCAGCTCCTCGGGCACCAAAAAGGCCCCCACCGGACCCAGGCGGCCCAGCAGGGGACGCACGTCCTCCAGGCCGTCCAAGGAGGGGCGGCCCTGCTCTTCCATCAATTGGCGCAGTTGGCTGAGGCGGCGCTGGCGGCGGCCCACCAGGGCCAGGTTCGGGCAGGGCCGCAGCGCCCGCACCCGTTCGGCACCCATGGGGCTGATGGCCAGGTCGGCCACCCTCTCCAGGAGAGGGCCCAACTCCAGCACCGCCAGGGTCTGGTCGTCGACGCAGGACCGGGGCCGCTCCGGGCCGGGGTCCGCGGAACTTGTTTGAATATCAGGCATAGGCGATTGGAGATGAGGCCCCGTAATCAGGACTCCCCCTAGATGTTTTGCAAGCGCTGGCGCACCAACTGGTTCACCAGCTTGCCGTCGGCCTGCCCGGCCATCCGGGCCATGGCCTCTTTCATAACCGCCCCCATGTCCTTCATGCCCTGGGGGTTCAGCTCGGCGAATACCTCGCCCACCACCTTGGCCACGGCGTCCTGGTCCAGCTGGGTCGGCAGATAGGCCTCTATGATGGCCAGCTCAGCCTGCTCCCTGTCGGCCAGGTCCTTGCGGTTGCCCTTGGTGAATTGCTCAATGGATTCGCGGCGCTGTTTGGCCAGGGTGGAGAGGATTTTGATCTCCTCTTCCCCGTTCAAGGGCCGTTTCAGCTCTTTTCCCTGGTTTTTGAAGGCGGCGCGCACCAGCCTGAGGCAACTGGTGGCCAACTCGTCCCTGGACTTAAGGGCGGTCTTAAGGTCCGCCTCGACCTTCAGGGTCAAGCTCATGGCGAATTCCTCCCAGCCCAAGGGCTCCAAAAGACTAACAAAATAGTCGGATGTGAGTCTACCAGCCGTACCGGGGAGTGTCAACTGGAGCCACGGCGCAAAGCTTGCCCCTTGCCCCCGGTGGTGCTATGCTGTCCCGGCTATATTCTAACCCTCCCGTGATGGGAAGCAACATGGCTCCCAACAAAGCGTTGCCCGAGCCGGCCTACTTATACAGCGACGATTTTCAGCACTTTGATTACGGCCCGCAACACCCTATGCGCATGCGACGTTTGGCCCTGACCAACGAGCTGATGGAGTTGTGCGGCCTGACGGCCACGCCCAGCCCCTTTGCCCCGGCCAGCTTCGAAGAATTGATGATCTACCATGACCGGCGCTACCTGGAGACCCTGCAGGAGCTTTCGGCCAGCCCCCTGGCCAGCGGCTACGTGGCCTTCGGCCTGGGCCCGGCGGACAACCCCATATTCCAGGGCATGTACGAGCTTTCGGCTCTCATCGCCGGGGGCACCCTGGCCGCCGCCCGCCTGGTGAGCCGCGAGGGCCTTCCGGCCGCCTTCAACATCTCCGGGGGCATGCACCACGCCCTGGCCGCCCGGGCGGCCGGGTTCTGCTACATCAACGACGCGGTGCTGGCCATCCGCCGCCTGGTGCAGCAGGGCAAGCGGGTGGCCTACGTGGACATCGACGCCCACCACGGCGACGGGGTGCAGTGGGCCTTTTTCGAGAGCGACCAGGTGCTCACCATCAGCCTGCACCAGCACCCGGCCACCCTGTTCCCCGGCACCGGCTATCTGGAAGAGATGGGCCGGGGGCCGGGCAAGGGCTTCGCGGTGAACCTTCCCCTGTGGATCGACACCGACGACGACATTTTCATCGAAAGCTTCGAGGAGGTGGTGCCTCCCCTGCTCTCTGCCTTCGCCCCGGATTACGTGGTCACCCAACTGGGGGTGGACACCTTTTTGAACGATCCCCTGGCCAACCTGAACCTCACCACCCGTGGCTTCGGCCATGCGGTGCGCCGCTTCAAGGACCTGGCCTGGGGCCGTTGGATCGTCTTGGGCGGGGGCGGCTACAACATGATCAACGTGGCCCGGGCCTGGACCCTGGCCTGGGCCATCATCAGCGGCCAGGAGGGCCTGGTGCCCGACGATCTGCCCGAGGAGTTCATGCGCCGTCACCGGGTGCACCCCGACGACCGCCACCTGTTGGACGGCGACGTGCAACTAAGGGGCCGCCACTGGTACCGGGCTGGACGCGACGCCGCCGACGCGGTGGAGCACATCAAAAAACACCACTTTCCCCTGGTAGGCGCCTGAGCTTGCCTTGCGGGGCCCGCCGTTGTAATCTCACGGAACCATGAATCAAACGAAATCCCAAAAACGCCGGCTACCCTTTGAGTGCCAGCGCTGCAACGTCTGTTGCCAGGGGTTGGGCGGCATCTTTTTCGAGCCCGAGGAGATAGCCCCCGCCGCCGCTCTCATAGACCTGAGCCCCGATCAATTCATCTCCCGCCACTGCCGCGCCCGGGACGGGCGCTACGAGGTGTTGGCCGGAAAAGACGGGGCTTGCAGCCTCATGGGCCCCCAGGGCTGCCGCATCCACCAGGCCAAGCCGGCCATCTGCCGCCGCTGGCCCTTTTTTCCGGGCATCCTGGCCAACCCCAGCGCCTTTGAGGATGCCCGCCAAGCCTGCCCAGGCATCGACCCCGAGGTCTCCCACGAGGAGTTCGTGGCCTTTGCCCGCGAGCAGGGTTTCAGCGAGGAAACCGCCGAATGAGCCCATCCAGCAAGATTAAAGACCTGCTCCCCTCCGGGGCCGAGCTTATTGAGCAAAAAAAAGACGGCCTCCTCGATGTGCCCAGCCAACCGGCGGTGGGCTTCATCGAGGGCGACGGCACCGGCCCGGACATCTGGCGGGCTTCGCGCCTGGTGCTGGACGCGGCGGTGGAAAAGGCCTACGGCGGGGCGCGGCGCATCCACTGGGTGGAGCTTCTGGCCGGGGAAAAGGCCTATGCCGAGACCGGCGAGCACCTGCCCGCCGACACGGTGGAGCAAATTCGCGAGCTGAAGGTGGCCATCAAGGGCCCCCTGACCACCCCGGTGGGAGGCGGCTTCCGCTCCATCAACGTGACCCTGCGCCAGGTGCTGGATCTCTACGCCTGCATCCGCCCGGTGCGCTACATCCCCGGCGTACCCAGCCCGGTCAAGCGTCCCGAGGCGGTGGACATGGTGATCTTCCGCGAGAACACCGAAGACGTGTACGCGGGCATCGAGTGGGCGGCAGGCTCCGGCGGGGCGCAGAAGCTCATCAAGTTCATGAACCATGAGCTGGGGACCAAGCTGGACAAGCACGCGGCCATCGGCATCAAGCCCATGAGCAAGATGAAGTCCCAGCGCCTGATCCGCCGGGCCATGGACTACGCCCTGGAGCGGGGCCGCGAGTCGGTGACTCTGGTGCACAAGGGCAACATCATGAAGTTCACCGAAGGGGCCTTCAAGGACTGGGGTTACGAGCTGGCCCAGGACGAGTACCAGGGCCGCTTCGTAAAAGAGGGCGCGGAGATCACCCAGGGCCAAGTGGTGGTCAAGGACCGCATCGCGGACAACATGTTCCAGCAGGCTTTGTTGCGCCCCGAGGAATACGCGGTGCTGGCCACGCCCAACCTCAACGGCGACTACATCAGCGACGCCCTGGCCGCCCAGGTGGGCGGGCTGGGCATGGCGCCCGGCGCCAACATCGGCGACCAGGCGGCGGTGTTCGAGGCCACCCACGGCTCGGCCCCCAAGTACGCTGGCCTGGACAAGGTCAACCCCGGCTCGGTGATCCTCTCCGGAGCCATGCTTCTGGAGCACCTGGGCTGGCTGGAGGCGGCGGAAAAGATCGCCCCGGCCCTGTCCCGGGCCATACTGGCCGGAGAGGTCACCTACGACCTGGCCAGGCAAATCCCCGGAGCCCGCGAGGTGGCCTGCTCGGCCTTCGCCCAGCGGGTGGCCGAGCAACTCTAGGAGTCTTATGGCCAGCGGGGGGGCGCGGGCGCTGGCCAATCTGGCCCACGGCCTGCGCGATCTTTTCTTCGCCCCCGCCTGCGCCGCCTGCGGCGGAGCGGTGGGGCCGGACGAATTTTTATGCCCCGTCTGCCAAGAGCAGGTGGAGTCTCCGCCGGAGCCGTCTTGCCGCGTCTGCGGCCTGCCCGGCCACCCCTGGCATTGCCCGGACTGCGCGGCCAAATCCTCCGGCCTTTGACGCGGCCCACGCCCTGGCCCTGCACGCAGGGCCCCTGGCCGAGGTGGTGCGCGGCTTCAAGTATCAACGCCGCTATTGGCTGGGCGAGGGCCTGTCGCGCCTGCTGGGAGCCGCCCCGCGCTCCTGGTGGGCCACCGCTGATCTGATCGCCCCGGTTCCCCTGCACCCGCGCCGCCTGGTGACACGGGGCTTCAACCAGGCCCTGGTGCTGGCCGGGGGACTGCCCCGGAGCCAAGGGCCGGAGTTGGCTCCCCGCCTGCTGAACCGAAAGCGCTATACTAGACCCCAGGTGGGCCTGGACCCAGGCGCAAGGCGGCGCAACGTGGAAGGGGCCTTTGCCGTCGCCCCGGCCTGGCAGGGCCGCCTGCAAGGGGCCTGGGTGCTGCTGGTGGACGATGTTTTCACCACCGGGGCCACGGTGAACGAATGCGCCAAGGTGCTCAAGCAAGCCGGGGCCGAGCGGGTGGAAGTGCTCACCCTGGTGCGCGCGGCGGGCGGCAAGTCTTAGAATGAAGCGACAACGGGGGACAACGACATGAAGCAACAAGAAGAGCAAAGCCAAGGGCCCTTGCGGCGCTTCATACGCGGCTGGGGCGGGGCCTTGCTCTGGGCCCTGGTCATCAGCGCGGTGCTTCGGGCCGGGGTGGTGCAGGCCTCCTGGGTGCCCTCGGGCTCCATGGAGCCCACCCTGCTGCCCGGCGACCACATGCTGGTCAACAAGCTCTGCTACGACCTCAAGCTGCCCTTCACCGAAGTGGTGCTGCTGCCCCTGGGCGAGCCCAAGCGCGGCGACGTGGTGGTCTTCACCAACCCCACCGGCCACGGCTCCGACTTTGTAAAACGCATCGTGGGCCTGCCCGGCGAGACCATCGAGATGCGCGGCAAAACCTTGTACGTAAACGGACGGATGCTGGAGCATGATTGGGGGCGCTACACACCGCGCTCCCACCAGGGCGATCACTTCGGGCCGTTCAAGGTGCCGCCCAAGAGCTACTTCATGATGGGCGACAACCGCGACAACTCCTTTGACTCCCGCTTTTGGAACCGGGGCCGGGGCGGCTTCGTGCCTCGGAACGAGATCGTGGGCCGAGCCGAAGTGGTGCTGTGGTCCTGGAAGACCTTCCCGGTGAGCCTGCGCCTGGACCGCCTGGCCCACCTCATAGACTGACGCCGGAGTTGCCCATGCTGGACACCAGCCGCAAAATTTTGAGCCAGGAGCAGGCGGTGGACCTGGTCCGCGCCGCCCAGGCCTCGGGCAAGAAGGTGGTGTTCACCAACGGCTGCTTCGACCTGTTGCACGCCGGGCACGTGGACCTCTTGAACCGCGCCCGCTCCCTGGGCGACCTGCTGGTTTTGGGGCTCAACAGCGACGAGGGGGTGCGGGCCCAGAACAAGGGCCCCGAGCGGCCCATCGTTCCCCAGGCCCAGCGGGCGGCGGTGGTGGCCGGTCTGGAGGCGGTTGACGCGGTGGTGTTTTTCGGCGAGCCCACCCCGGCCCTGCTCATCGAAGCCATCGCCCCGGACGTCCTGGTCAAGGGCGGCGACTGGCCCGAGGACAAGATCGTGGGCGCGGCTTTCGTGCGCTCCCGAGGCGGCCAGGTGTTCTCCCTGCCCCTGGTGCCGGGGCTCTCCACCACCAGCATGGTGAACAAGCTCCAGACCTCCCGCCCTTGACAACCCCCTGTTTGCCCGGACAATAGAAAGATGCACCCCGCATCTTTCCGGGGGGAGGAGTCAAGATGAAGGCAGAGCAAGGAAACGGACCGGAGCTGGGACGGACCGCCTGGTTCAATCCCCTGGCTTCGGGCCTAAGCCCCTTGGGCCGGGCGGGGCGGATCATCCTCTGGGCGTTCTTCTTGTACGTGATCAGCGCGCCCATCATCATGTGGTACGAGTACGACCGCGCCTTCCCGCCCTTTTTCAATCCAGTCCCCGCCCAAAGCCAAGCCGCTGAAAGCCAAAAGGTCTCTCTCCCCGGCGAGGTGTTCAGCGACACCATGATCACCCTGAGCCGAGGCATGCTCAAGGCCTGGCTGCCCAACGACGTGATCTACCCCAGTGTGCTCTTGGACAACCCCCAAAACTTCCAGATGGGCCAGTTGGAGATAATCCGCTACTCCACCAGGGTGCTCCGGGACAAGCTTTCGCGCCAGCGCACCACCGACAAGATCGACCCCCAGGCCGACCGGGCCTTCACCGACTTTTCCAACAACCCCCATCTGTGGATATTCCCGGCGGCCGAGGCCAAGTTCGGCGATGGGGTCCAGGCCCTACAGGCCTACCGCAAGGGATTGGCCACCGGCGCCAGCCACTTCTACCCACGGGCCGACAACCTCATCGAGCTTCTGGAGCAGTACACCAGCCTCTTGGGCGGGGTGGACACCCGCCTGGCCAACGCGCCCCGGGACGTGGGACGCCGCCTGAGCGAGGAGACCGCCGGAGACAGCACCCAGCAAGGGGAGCAGATGCTCCAGGTGGCCGTGCCCTGGACCCAGATCGACGACAACTTCTACTTCGCGCGCGGCGTGGCCTACGCCATGTTCGAGATGATGCTGGCGGTGCGTTGGGAGTTCCGCGACGTCTTGCAGATAAAGCGCTCGGGCGAGCTGATGGACAGCATAGTGCAGGACCTGCGCCTGGCCGACTTCGAGCCCATGGTGGTGCTCAACGGCTCACGGGACTCCATCTTCGCCAACCACAGCCTCAAGCTGATGGCCACCCTGGAAAACGTGCGCCAAAAAATGATCAACCTGCAACAGATGCTGGAGCGCTGAGCCGAAACCATGGATAACTTGCTCTGCCGGGACTGCCTCTTTTGCGAGGAAGTCGACCTGAACAAGGAACTGATCCGCTGCACCAACGCCGACGTGGCCGCCGAGTCCGGCTGGGAGGACCTTTACTTCAACCAGGGTTTTCTGGAGATCCCCCTGCCCGCGCCTGGCGAGAAGGCCTGTTTCTGGTTCGTGCGGCGCTCCTGAGTCGCCCCGCCGGCATCCGTAACTTTTCGTCCCCCCGCCCGCCCTTTTTAGGCCTGCCTGGGAACCCGGCCTCCGCCCTTGGGGAAGCCCAGAAAACCCTAGGAGACACAGGGCCCTTTTCGCCGCCGATCATATATGTATAATCCATCAATGGCCCCCATGGATCACCCCAACGGGAAAAGATCATGCCCATCCTGCGTATAGCCCAGGCCCAGATCAACCCCACCGTGGGAGGCATCAGCGCCAACCTGGCCATGATCTACGAGCATGCCCGCAGCGCCAAGGCCGCCGGGGCCCACCTGGTCACCTTCCCCGAGCTGGCCGTGACCGGCTACCCGCCCGAGGATCTTTTGATCAAGCCCCGCTTCCTGGCCGACAGCCGGGCGGCGGTGCGCGAGCTGGCCAAGAGTTGCACCGGCATCAACATGGTGGTGGGCTTTGCCGACGCCGATCCCGAGCGGGGGCTTTGCTACAACGCGGCGGCGGTAATCAGCCAGGGCGAGGTGAAGGCGGTCTACCGCAAGAAGGAGCTGCCCAACTACGGCGTGTTCGACGAAATGCGCTACTTCTCCCCGGGCACCGACTGCCTGCTCCTGGATCTGGACGGCGTGCGCCTGATGGTGACCATCTGCGAGGATGTCTGGGTGGAGGGCGACGATTGCGAGATCTGCGCCCTCAGGCAAAAGGCCCAGGTGGTGCTGAACATCTCGGCCTCGCCCTTCCACGCGGGCAAGCTGGACGTCCGCAAGCAGATCGTGGCCCGCTTCGCCCGGGACACGGGGTCCTACGTCTTTTACAACAACATGGTGGGTGGCCAGGACGAGTTGATCTTCGACGGCGGCAGCCTGGCGGTCTCCCCCCAGGGAGAGACCTTGGCCTGCGCCCCGCGCTTCGAGCCGTATTTGCAGGTGGTGGACCTGGAGCTGCCCCCGGCGGTGGATTTGCCCGACCTGGACGACGCGCCGGGGGTGAACTCGGTGCGCCTGCCTCTGCCCTGCCCCGAGCCCCTCAAACCCAAGGCCCCCTACTGCGCCACGGAGATGAGCTACCTGGCCGAGACCTATGAGGCCCTGGTCCTGGGCACCCGCGACTACATGGGCAAGAACGGCTTCAAGCGGGCGGTGCTGGGGCTCTCGGGAGGCATAGACTCGGCCTTAACCGCCTGCATCGCGGTGGACGCCCTGGGCCGCGAAAACGTCACCGGGGTGACCATGCCCAGCCAGTTCACCTCCGGCGAGACCAGGGGCGATGCGGAGCTGTTGGCCGCCAACCTGGGCATCCAGATCATCACCGTGCCCGTGGCTCACATCTACCATATATATTTGGACGAGCTCAGGGAGGCTTTCGGTCCCGGCCCGGCCGGGGTGGAGCACGAAAACCTCCAGGCCCGCATCCGGGGCAACATCCTCATGGCCCTGTCCAACCGCTTCGGCTGGCTGGTCTTGACCACCGGCAACAAGAGCGAAACCGCGGTGGGCTACTGCACCCTGTACGGCGACATGGCCGGGGGCTTCGCGGTGATCAAGGACGTGCCCAAGACCCTGGTGTACGAGTTGTCGGCCTTTGTGAACCAAAAGGCCCGGCGGGAGCGAATCCCGGTCAGCACCATCGAGCGCGCCCCCTCGGCGGAGCTGAGGCCCGACCAGAAGGACAGCGACTCCCTGCCCCCCTACGAGGTGCTGGACCCCATCCTGGAAGCCTACGTGGAGAACGATCTGGTGCTGGACGAGATAGTGGCCCTGGGCCACGACTCGGCCACGGTGCGCGAGATCATCCGCCTGGTGGACATCAACGAGTACAAGCGCCGCCAGGCCCCTCCGGGCATCAAGATCACCCCCAAGGCCTTTGGCCGGGACCGGCGTCTGCCCATCACCAACCACTACCGGCCCGGCTTCGGGCCCAAGCCCTAAAACCCGGCCTCTCTACCAATCTGTTAGTCATTGCGGTCAAACATACCGCATGGTATGTTTGTGCTCGACAAGTTACTTTCCGGTGATACAAAAAAGCGAGAAACGGATTATGAGCCCCAATAGCGCACCCTATCAGCGCGAGGTCAAGGAACTATCGCTGCTCTTCGAGATCAGCCGGACCCTCGAGCGCAGCATGGACCTCAGGGACGTCGTGGCCCCGGTGTTGGAGCTAATTTCCAATCATATGGGCATGATGCGCGGCACCATCACCCTGCTCAACCGCGAGACCGGCGAGATTTTGATCGAGGCGGCCCACGGCCTGAGCGCCAAACAGCGCGAACGGGGCCGCTACAAACTGGGCGAGGGCGTCACCGGCCAGGTGGTGCAGTCGGGCCGTGCCATGGTGGTGGAGCATATCGGCGATGAGCCCCACTTCCTGGACCGCACCGGGGCGCGCAGCAAACTGGATAAAAGCGACATTTCCTTTATTTGCGTGCCCATCAAGCTGGGCAACGAGGTGATCGGGGCGCTCAGCGCCGATCGCCTGTTCCAGGCCACGGTGTCCCTGGAAGAGGATGTGCGCCTGATGAGCGTCATCGGCTCCATGATCGCCCAGGCGGTGCGCCTGCGCCAGGAGGTCATGGAAGAGCAGCAGCGCCTGCGCGAGGAAAACGACCGCTTGCAGGAGACCCTGCGCGACCGCTTCCATCCGGCCAACATCATTGGCAAATCCAAGGCCATGCAGATGGTGTACGACCTTATCGCCCAGGTCTGCCAGAGCAACACCACGGTGTTGATCCGGGGCGAAAGCGGCACCGGCAAGGAGTTGGTGGCCCACGCCATCCACTACAACAGTCTCAGGGCCAGCAAGCCTTTCATTAAGGTCAACTGCGCGGCCCTTCCTGAAAGCGTCATTGAAAGCGAACTGTTCGGCCACGAAAAAGGCTCCTTCACCGGAGCCCACAACCAGCGCAAGGGGCGTTTCGAGCTGGCCGACGGGGGCACCATCTTCCTGGACGAGGTGGGCGACCTCTCTCCGGCCACCCAGGTCAAGCTCTTGCGGGTGCTCCAGGAGCGCGAGTTCGAGCGAGTCGGCGGCACCGAGACCATCAAGAGCGACGTGCGGGTCATCGCCGCCACCAACCGTGAGCTGGAAAAGCTGTTGGAAATCGGCACGTTTCGCCAGGACCTCTACTACCGGCTCAACGTGTTCCCCATCCATGTGCCTCCTCTGCGGGAGCGGGGCACCGACGTGTTGCTCCTGGCCAACCACTTTGCCGAAAGGTTCAGCGAGGCCAACGGCAAGACCATCCGCCGCGTCTCCACCCCGGCCATCGACATGCTCATGTCCTACCACTGGCCGGGCAACGTGCGCGAGCTGGAAAACTATATAGAACGGGCGGTTATCCTGTCCTCCGATGAGGTGATCCACGGGCACAACCTGCCCCCCACCCTGCAAACCGCCGAGGCCTCGGGGACCATGCACCAGGGCACCCTGAAGTCCACCATGGAGAACGTGGAAAAGGAGTTGATCGCGGACGCGCTCAAAAATTCTCGGGGTAACAAGGCCTTGGCCGCGCGCAACCTGGGGATCAGCGAGCGGCTGATGGGGTTGAGGGTCAAAAGATACGGCATCGACCCCAAAAGGTTCCGTACGAAAAAGTAACTTAACCCCATATTTCATACCGCAAGGTATTTTTTTGGCCGACCTCAAGTGGGGGCCCCAATCGGGGCCTCCATTTTTTTATCCATACAATTTAGATAGTTATGTGATTTGTCTCCTTCAATTCACCTGATGGCACGCACCTTGCCAATGCACAGGGCCATAGGCAAGCAAAGGATACTCCGGCGGCTAGGCTGGCCGCCGGAAAACGAATCGAGAAATACCAAAACGCATCTGGAAGGAGAAAATCATGAAGAAACTGGCACTCACCCTAATCCTGGCGATCTGTATGGCCCTGCCCATGGGGCTGGCCTCCGCTACTACCGCCCAAGCCAAGCTGACCCCCACCCTGGACGCCGAGGTGGCCTTCAACAGCAAGTACGTATGGCGCGGCATCGTGGTGGTTGACGACTGGGTGGCCCAGCCCTCGATCACCGCGGGGCTTGGCGGCTTTTCCTTCAACGTGTGGGTCGACTACATGCTCACCGACGAGAACGATCGCCGCAACGAGATAGACGAGATCGACCTGACCTTGGACTACACCTTTGAATTGGGCAAGTTCAGCATCCCGGTGGGCGTCATCCGTTACACCTTCCCCAACAGTGACGTGGGCGACACCACCGAGCTGTACGCCGGCGTGAGCTACGACTGGATCGTCACCCCCAGCATCACCATCTACAAGGACGTGCAGGAGTCTAACGGCTACTACATCTTGGGCGCCTTGGACTACTCCCTGGATCTGCCCAAGCTCAACGAGACGATTGGCTGGTCCCTGGCGGTGGGCGCCTCCATCGGCTACGGCAGCGACGACAACAACAGCTTCTACTACGGCAGCGACAAGAGCGGCTTCACCGACTACTCGCTCTACGTTTCCCTGCCCTTCGGCATCGGCGAGTACGTGACCTTGACTCCCCAGGTGGTCTTCACCGGCCTGGTGGACAGCGATATCAAAGACAGCATGGAGCCTATCCAGGACGAGAACAACATCTACTTCGGCTTGGTGGTCGGGGCGTCCTTCTAGGTCCTGAACAAACTAAGGCCCGGCCAGAGGTAGTGGCTCCGGCCGGGCCAACTTCCAAAAGGAGCAGTTAGAGATGATTAAGCGCGTGACGGCCTCTCTAACCACCCTAGTGGGCCTGGGACTAGTATCCGCCCTGCCCGCCTGGGCGGAAGAGGCGGCCAAAGCCCCCAAGATCAACGACCTGGATACGGTATGGGTGCTGTTGGCAGCCTATCTGGTGTTCTTCATGCAGCCCGGATTCGCCATGGTGGAGGCGGGTCTGACCCGGGCCAAGAACGCGGCCAACATCCTGGCAAAGAACTTCATGGACTTCGCCCTGGCCAGCATTCTCTACTTCATCGTAGGATATGCGTTCATGTTCGGCGAAGGCAACTCCTTTATCGGCCTCAGCGGCTTCGGCCTCTCCGGCCTGACCAGCGACGGCCTGCCGGTGTGGGCGGCCTGGATGTTCCAGGCGGTCTTCTGCGGCACCGCGGCCACCATCGTATCCGGTGTCATGGCCGAGCGCACCAAGTTCCCCAGCTACCTGATCGCCACGGTGTTTTTGACCGCCATCATCTACCCCATCATCGGTCACTGGACCTGGGGCGGTGGCTGGCTGTCCAAGATGGGCTTTTTTGACTTCGCCGGCTCCACCATCGTGCACGGCACCGGCGGCTGGGTCGGCCTGGTGGGCGCCATGATCCTCGGCCCCCGTATCGGCCGCTACGGCCCCGACGGCAAGAGCCGGGTGCTGGCCGGTCACAACATCCCCTTGGCCGCCTTGGGCGTGTTCATCCTGTGGTTCGGTTGGTTCGGGTTCAACCCCGGTAGCCAGCTGGCCGCCTCGGGCACTGAAAACGCCATGGCCATCGCGCTGATCACCGTCAACACCAACCTGGCTGCCGCGGCCGGCGCCATCGGCGCCATGTTCCTGACCTGGGTCACCTACGGCAAGCCTGACCTCACCATGTGCATGAACGGCGCCTTGGCCGGCCTGGTGGCCATCACCGCACCCTGCGCCGTGGTCAGCCCCTGGGCCGCCATGGCCATCGGCCTCATCGGCGGCGGCATCGTGGTCCTGGGCGTGTCCCTCTTGGACAAGCTGCACATCGACGACCCGGTGGGCGCGGTCCCGGTGCACGCCTTCAACGGCATGTGGGGCACCATCGCGGTGGGCATATGGGGCCAGAAGGCCCTGGGCCTGGGCAACGACGGCCTGCTGCACGGCGGCGGCTTCACCCAGCTCGGCATTCAGATCATGGGCACGGTGATTTGCGCTGTCTTTGCCATGGCCTGCATGGCCGTGGTATTCCTGGCAGTCAAGGCCATCATGGGTCTGCGGGTGTCCAAGGAAGAGGAAGTCCGCGGCCTGGATATCGAAGAACACGGTATGGAAGCCTACTCAGACTTCCAGATCTTCACCACCAGATAGAAAGGGGCGGAGATCAAATGAAAATGATAGTGGCATACATCAAGCCCGAAAGACTCAACGACGTAAAGCAGGCCCTGTACGAGGCGGAAATCTTCAACATGTCGGTCACCAATGTAGTGGGGTCCGGCCGCCAGCGGGGGTTCTCGGAAACCTACCGCGGGGTGGAGCAGGAAGTGAACCTGCTCAAGAAGGTCCGCGTGGAAATCGGCCTCAACGACGACTTCGTGGAGACCGCCAAGCAGGCCATCGTCAAGGGCGCCCGCACCGGCGAGATCGGCGACGGAGTCATCTTCGTGCTGCCCATGGAAGAAGCCATGCGCATCCGCACCGGCGAGGACGGACCGCCCGCCATGGGCTAACGCCTGCAAACCAAACCTGAGCCCGGCCCGGAAGGCTTGCCCCCAAGCCTTCCGGGCCTTTATGATGTATGAATAAAGCCGCGGATCGAGCAAAGGGAACGGGCAGGCCCACCAAATGGTAGGTTTGTCCAGGGCCGTTCATACCAACCGGTAGCGTTCTACGATGCCTCTTAAAAGGCCCTCCCTGCAAAAGACAGTTTAATCAGCTATTTGTATTTTTTTAGCAAGTTTGGCGTAGAAATTGCTTCGCCAAACATAAGCTACCAATTTGTAAAGTGCCGCGTCAGAAAACGTGGGACCGGACGGCTTCCACGACGTTAACTGCGGCCAAGGTCAAGCCAATTTAGTTCTCAAGGAGGAAAACGAGCATGGCAAAAATGACCAAGGAAGGCGTCCTGAAGGCGATCAAGGACAACAATGTAAAGTTCATTCGCCTGTGGTTCACCGACATCCTGGGCTTTCTGAAGAGCTTCGCGGTCACCCCCGGCGAGATGGAACTGGCCATGTCAGAAGGCATGGGCTTTGACGGCTCGTCCATCCAGGGATTCGCCCGCATCGACGAATCGGACATGGTGGCCATGCCCGATCCCAGCACCTTCACCCTGCTGCCCTGGCGCAACAAGGAAGACGGCGCCGTGGCCCGCATGTTCGCCGACGTGCTCAACCCCGACCTGACCCCCTACGTGGGCGACCCCCGCTACATCCTCAAGCGTCAGCTCAAAAGAGCCGCGGACATGGGCCTGACCATGAACGTGGGCCCGGAGCTCGAGTTCTTCTACTTCAAGGACTCCAACGGCACCGAGGTTCTGGACCATGGCGGCTACTTCGACCTGACTCCCCTGGACGTGGCCAGCGACCTTCGCCGCGACACCATTCTGGCTCTGGAAAAACTGGGCATCACCGTGGAGTACAGCCACCACGAAGTGGCCCCCAGCCAGCATGAGATCGACCTGCGCTACACCGACGCCCTGACCATGGCCGACAACGCCATGACCTATCGCCTGACCGTAAAAGAGATCGCCATGAAGCACGGCGTGTACGCCACCTTCATGCCCAAGCCCATCTTCGGCGAGAACGGCAGCGGCATGCACGTGCACCAGTCGCTGTTCAAGGGTAAGAAGAACCTGTTCTTCGACAAGAAGGACGAGTTCGGCCTGAGCCCCGAGGGCAAGAGCTACATCGCCGGCCTGCTCAAGCACGCCCCCGAGTTCTGCTCCATCATCGCCCAGTGGGTCAACAGCTACAAGCGCCTGGTGCCCGGCTACGAGGCCCCGGTGTACGTGGCCTGGGCGCGGCGCAACCGCTCCGCCCTGGTGCGCGTGCCCATGTACAAGCCCGGCAAGGAAGCCGCCACCCGTTGCGAGCTGCGCTGCCCCGACCCCTCCTGCAACCCCTACCTGGCCTTCGCGGTGATGCTGGCCGCCGGCCTCAAGGGCATCGAGGAGAAGTACGAGCTGGTCGCTCCGGTGGAAGAGGACATCTTCGAGATGACCCCCAAGGAGCTCAAGAAGCACAAGATCAACTCCCTGCCCGGCACCCTGGGCGAGGCCATCCAACTCACCGCCAAGAGCCAGTTGGTCAAGGAAACCCTGGGCGATCACATGTTCGGAAAGTTCATCGAGAACAAGACCGCCGAGTGGGACGCCTTCCGCACGCACGTGACCGACTTCGAGCTGAAACGCTACCTGTCCATCCTGTAGGACAAGCGACCGCAATCCCCGCCGGGGGGCCTTCGGGCCCCCCGGTTTTTTTGCCATGGGCCTTTTAATGCGCGCGGGCATAGGCTATAAAGCGGCCTAGACTGCGAGTTGCCTTCAAGTTGAAACGTCCGGGACCGCTATCCGCGAAGGAGACCCCTTGCCGCACGAAAACACACCCAGCCCCCACCCGCCGGGGCGGCATCTGGTCCTGGTGGACGAAAAGGACCGGCAACACCTGATCCAGGTGCCCGAGCCGGGGCGCGTGGTGCGCCTCAAGAACGAGAACTTCAGCTACGACACCGTGGCCGCCCTGCACGACGGCGAGCTGCTGGTCACTCCCCAACGGCGGCGCTACCTGGTGTTTTTCCCCACCATGGAGCAGATAGTGATGACCATGCCCCGGGAGGCTCAGGTCATCTACCCCAAGGACCAGGCCCTGCTGTTGTTCTACGGCGACGTGGCTCCGGGCATGAGCATCATCGAGGTGGGGGTGGGCCACGGCGCCTTCGCCATGGCCCTGCTGCGCGCCCTGGGCCCGGACGGCCACCTGACCAGCTTCGACCTGCGCCTGGACCACCTGAACCGCACCCGCAAAAACATCAGCCTGTACCTGGGACCGGAGTATCTGGAGCGCTGGGAGCCTGTTTTGGCCGACCCCATCGCCGATGGCTTCGGCGAGCACCAGTGCGACCGCATGTTCAGCGACATCCCCGAGCCCTGGGACCTCATCAACCCGGCCTCCGAGGCCCTCCTGCCCGGCGGCATCTGGACGGCCTATGTGCCCACGGCCATGCAGCTCATGCGCCAGATGGACGCCCTGAGCGGGGAGCGCCTTTTTTGCATGCCCACCGCCTTTGAGGCCTTGCAGCGCTACTGGCACGCCCGGCCCCCCTCGGTGCGCCCCAAGCACACCATGCGCGGCCACACCGGGTTTATCGTCACCGGCCGCCGCCGCTGGCTTCCCCCGTCCGAGTAGCCTCAGCACCCAGCCTGTGATACAAAGGACTTAGAGGCACGCGATGATTGTGTTCGACCTGCAATGCGACCAGGAGCACCCCTTCGAGGGCTGGTTCGAAGACCTCAAGGATCTCCAGCAGCAGATCAAAAAGGGCTTGGTGTCGTGTCCGGTGTGCGGCAGCCCCCAAGTCAGGAGGGTTCCCTCGTCCTTCGGCATCGCCAAGGCCCGCAGCGACTCCGCCGACCAGGCCCAAGCTGCCCAACTCCTGGGGCAGTCCCTCAAGCGCTATTTCATGGAAAACTTCGAGGACGTGGGGCCAGGCTTCGCCAAGGAGGCCCTGAAGATTCATTACGGTGCCGAAAAGGCGCGCAACATCCGGGGAGTTTCCACCGCCGACGAGGAAAAAATGCTCAAGGATGAAGGGGTGGAGTTCTTCAAGATGGGGCCGGCCCAGCCCGCTCCGGCCGACGGCGACGAGGAGGAAGACTAGCCCTGGTCCCCGCCCTTCCCGTCCTTTTCGCCATGCGCCATGGCCTCGGCCGCGCAGGGCGCGTTTTTGGCCACCAGACGCCCCAGCTTGGCGCAATACAAGGCAGCGAAGGTGCGGCAGCTTCCGGCACCGTCCACGGCGTCTTCCTTGGGAAAACCGGCCTCCGGGCAACTAAGGTCGCACCAACGCATGCATCCTCCTGGGCTGGGTGGGCGGCCCCAGATTAACCCCGGCGACAGCGGCGGTCAACCCCTGCCAACAGTTGACAAAAAACACCACCCTTGATAGCTTGAAAAACTGGATTTTCAACGATGTTCGGGCGGGTTGCCAGACCCGGTCCGGGGGGCGCGAGGCATATGCGCGGGGTCATAGTCTGCATCGGCGACGAGTTGATCAGCGGCCGGGTGGAAGAGCAAAACTCGCGTTTTGCCATGTCCCGCCTGAGCCCCTTGGGGTTTTTGATCACCTCGGCCATCTGGGTGGGCGACGACATGCAGGCCATCGCCGGAGCCCTGGACCAGGCCCTGGACCAGGCGGATTTCGTGGTGGTCAGCGGCGGCCTGGGCTCCACCGAGGACGATATCACCGCCAAGGCCGCGGCCCGGCACTTCGGCCTGGAGATCGCCGAGAGCCGCCGCATGATAGAAAACCTGCGGGAGTGCTTCGAGGCGGTGGGCCGCCAGGTGCCGCCCGGAGTGGAGCGCATGGCCCAGCTTCCCCAGGGGGCCAGGGTCCTGGACAAGAGCTGCGCCGGTTTCATGCTCACCACCCCGGCCGGGCAGCCGGTCTATTTCCTGCCGGGCATTCCGGCGGAAAATCACCGCCTGCTGGAGCGCCAGGTGCTGCCCGACCTCATGCGCCTATTCGCTCCCCAGGAGGTTACGGTGAGCCGGAAGTTCACCGTCTTCGGCCTGGGGGAGAGCGAGATCGCCCAGCGCCTGGACGGCCTGACCGCCGGGTACCCCGAGGTGTCGGTGGGCTACTACCCGGTGTTCCCGGCCGAGGAAGTGCTTCTTAGCACCCGCACCTCCGCGCCCCACGAGGCCGAGGTGCTCTTGAACGAGCTTTACGCCGAGGCGGCCCATCGCCTTGGGGGCAAGGTGGTGGCCCAGGGAGAGCAGAGCCTGGCCGGCGCCGTGGCCCAGCGCATGATCGCCGAGGAGCTTACCCTGGCCCTGGCCGAGTCCTGCACCGGCGGGCTCATCGGCCATCTCATCACCGGGGTGGCCGGGGCCAGCGACTTTTTGGACCGGGGCCTGGTGGTCTACTCCAACCGGGCCAAGATGGACCTGTTGGGGGTGGAGGCCAGGGTCCTGGAAAAATATGGCGCGGTGAGCGCCGAAACCGCCGCCCAGATGGCCGCCGGGGCCCGCCTGGAGTCCGGGGTGGACCTGGGGCTGGCGGTCACCGGCATCGCCGGGCCCACCGGCGGCACTCCGGACAAGCCGGTGGGCACGGTGTATTTCGGCCTGGCCGCCGAGGGCGGGGTAAAGACCGTGCACCGGCGCTTCATGGGCAGCCGGGGGCAGGTCAAGATGCAAAGCGCCTGGACCGCCTTGGACCTTCTGCGCCGCTATCTGGAGGACCATGCGTTCCTTCATCGCCCTTGAGATGCCCCCGGAGGTGAAAGAGTTCGCCGCGGGGCTCATCAAGGAGCTAAAACCCAGCGGGGCTGATGTAAAATGGGTGGAGCCCATGAACCTCCACCTGACCCTCAAATTCCTGGGCGAGGTGGACCCCAGCGCCACGGCGGATATAATCACAGCCTTGGAAGGCGCCCTGGCCGGACGCTCCGCCCCCGGACTGAGCGCCGCGGGTTGCGGGGCCTTCCCCAACGCCCGATCGCCCAAGGTGGTGTGGCTGGGCCTGGGCGGCCAAACGGATCTGGTGGCCCAAATGGCCCGCGCGGTAGAAACGGCCCTGGAGCCCCTGGGCTTCGAGGCGGAAAAACGGGCCTTCAAGCCCCACCTCACCCTGGGGCGGGTGCGCCGCCCCCGGCGGGGGGCGGGGGCTCCCTCCACCGCGCCGCTGAGCCGGGCCCTGGCGGCCCTGGCCGCCGCCGCCGGTCCCTCGTTTAGGGCGGACCGGGTGGTTTTGATGAAAAGCACCCTGACCGGCTCAGGGCCGATTTATGAATCTTTGCACCACGTAACCCTGGTCTAGGCTAGCCCAGACTGGGGCAACGGGAGGTTTTAATGGCCGATAACGACACCCGCAGCCAGCGGGACAAGGCGGTGGACAGCGCGCTCAAGCAGATCGAGCGCAACTTCGGCAAGGGCGCGATCATGCGCCTGGGCAGCGGCGAGGCCGCCCAGAACGTGCCCGCCATCTCCACCGGCTCCCTGGGGCTGGACATCGCCACCGGCGTGGGCGGGGTGCCCCGTGGCCGCATCACCGAGATCTACGGCCCGGAGTCCTCGGGCAAGACCACCCTGACCCTGCACGTCATCGCCGAGGCCCAGAAGGCCGGCGGCGTGGCCGCCTTCATCGACGCCGAGCACGCCCTGGACGTGGGCTACGCCCGCAAGCTGGGGGTCAACGTGGACGAGCTGCTGGTCAGCCAGCCGGACACCGGCGAGCAGGCCCTGGACATCGCCGAGATCCTGGTGCGCAGCGGCGGGGTGGACGTGCTGGTGATCGACTCGGTGGCCGCCCTGGTGCCCAAGGCCGAGCTGGAAGGCGAGATGGGCGACAGCCACGTGGGCCTGCAGGCCCGCCTTATGAGCCAGGCCATGCGCAAGCTCACCAGCGTCCTGGCCAAGAGCCGCACCTCGCTGATTTTCATCAACCAGATCCGCATGAAGATCGGGGTAATGTTCGGCAGCCCGGAAACCACCACCGGCGGCAACGCGCTCAAGTTCTACGCCAGCCTTCGCCTGGACATCCGGCGCATAGGCAAGATCAAGTCCGGCGACACCGATGTTGGCAACCGAACCAGGGTCAAGGTGGTCAAGAACAAGGTGGCCCCTCCCTTCAAGCAAGCCGAGTTCGACATCCTCTTCGGCCAGGGCATCAACAGCCTGGGCGAGATGCTGGACATGGGGGTGGAGGCGGACATCGTGACCAAGAGCGGGGCCTGGTACTCCTACGGCGACGAGCGCATGGGTCAGGGGCGGGATAACGCCACCAAATTCCTGGCCGAGACCCCCGAAATTTACCAAGAAGTATTCACCCGGCTCAAGACCAAGCTGGGGCTTTTGCCCCCAGCCGCCGAAGAGCCGGAAAACCCGGCCCAGTAGCCCCCCGGCGATTAGGGAGCGCATAAGCCCATGGCCAAGACCGGCAACGAGATTCGTCAGCAATTTCTGGACTACTTCGTCAAACAGCAGCACCAGTTGGTGAAAAGCTCCAGCGTGGTGCCCGCCGACGACCCCAGCCTGTTGTTCACCAACGCGGGCATGGTCCAGTTCAAGAACGTCTTCACCGGCCAGGAGAAGCGGCCCTACAACCGGGCCACCACCTGCCAAAAATGCTTCCGGGTCAGCGGCAAGCACAACGACCTGGAAAACGTGGGCCGCACCCCGCGCCACCACACCTTTTTCGAGATGCTGGGCAACTTCAGCTTCGGCGACTATTTCAAGGAAAAGGCGGTGGTGTTCGCCTGGGAGCTTCTTACCCAGGGCTACGGCCTGGACCCCGAGGACCTCTGGGTCAGCGTGTTCACCGAGGACGACGAGGCGGCCCGGCTGTGGGAGAGCGAGGTGGGGGTGCGCCCCGAGCGCATCGTGCGCCTGGGCGAGGAAGAGAACTTCTGGGCCATGGGGGACACCGGCCCCTGCGGCCCTTGCTCGGAGATACACATCGACCAGGGCCCGGGGATGGGCTGCGGCCGCGACGACTGCGCGGTGGGCTGCGACTGCGACCGCTTCCTGGAGCTGTGGAACCTGGTGTTCATGCAGTACGAGCGCGACGCCAGCGGCAAGATGACTCCCCTGCCCCGCCCCTCCATCGACACGGGCATGGGCCTGGAGCGCATCGCGGCCACGGTGCAGGGCTTCACCTCCAACTACGACTCCGACCTGTTCACCCCCATCATGGACTACACCAGCGAGCTGGCCGGGGTGGCGCGGGGGTCCGACGAGGAAAGCGACGTGAGCCTTCGGGTCATCGCCGACCACGCCCGGGCCTGCGCGGTGCTGGTCGGCGACGGGGTCTTGCCCTCCAACGAGGGACGGGGCTACGTCCTCCGGCGCATCCTTCGCCGCGCCGCCCGCCACGGGCGCAAGCTGGGCCTCACCGGCCCCTTCCTGCACAAGGTGGCCGGGGTGGTGATGAGCGAGATGCGCGGGGCCTATCCGGGCCTATACGACTCCCGGGCCTTTGTGGACAAGGTGATCAGCGGCGAGGAGGAGCGCTTCGGCGAGACCCTGGACACCGGGCTCAAGCTCCTGTCCGAGGCCCTGGCCAATACCAAGGCCAAGGGTCTGGACACCCTGGACGGCAAGACCGCCTTCAAGCTCTACGACACCTTCGGCTTCCCCCTGGACCTGACCATGACCATAGTGGCCGAGGAGGGCCTGGGGGTGGACGAGGAAGGCTTCCAGGAGGCCATGGGCCAGCAGCGCAGCCGCTCCCGGGCGGCCTGGTCCGGCAGCGGCGAGCACGAGCTCTCCCCGGCCTTGGCCAAGCTGCGCTCCCAGGGCTTCGGCACCACCTTCACCGGCTACGAGGGCCTCACCGGCAGCGACAAGGCGGCCCTTATCCTGGTGGACGGCGAGGCGGTGAGCGAGGTGGGCCAGGGCCAGAAGGCCGAGCTGGTAACCGAGCGCACCCCCTTCTACGGCGCGGCGGGCGGCCAGGTGGGCGACGTGGGGACCATCACCGGACCCACGGGCAAGGCCAAGGTCTTGGACACCCTGAAGCCCGGCGGCGAACTTATCGTGCACCAGATCGAGGTGACCCAGGGCAGCATCGCCCAGGGCCAGGAGCTGGAGCTCACGGTGGACCCCGCCACCAGGGCGGCCACGGCGGCCAACCACACCGCCACCCACCTGTTGCACGCCGCTCTGCGCCAGCATCTGGGCGAGCACGTCAAGCAGGCGGGCTCCATGGTCAGCCCGGAGCGCCTGCGCTTCGACTTCAGCCACTTCCAGGCCATGACCCCCGAAGAGATCAAGGCGGTGGAGGTGACGGTCAACCAGGGCATCCGGGCCAACATCGGCCTGGACACCAAGGTGATGGACCTGGAAGAGGCCATGTCCAGCGGGGCCATGGCCCTGTTCGAGGAGCGCTACGGCGACAAGGTGCGCCTGGTGCAGGTGCCAGGCGTGTCCAAGGAGCTGTGCGGCGGCACCCACGCCCACGCCACCGGCGAAATCGGCTACTTCAAGATCATCGGCGAGTCCTCGGTGGCCGCCGGGGTGCGCCGCCTGGAGGCGCTGACCGGCGGGACCGCGGTGGAGGCGGTGCAGGCCCTGGAAGACGAGGTGGGCCGGGCCGCGGCGGCGCTCAAGGTGGGCCGCCTGGAGCTGGCCGAGCGGGTCAAGAAGCTCATGACCAGCCTGAAGGAGAGCGAGCGCGAGGTGGAGACCCTCAAGGGACGCCTGGCCGGAGCCTCCAGCCGCGACCTCCTCTCCGAGGCGGTGGAGGTGGACGGCGTAAAGGTGCTGGCGGTCAAGGTGGAGGTGGGCAACCCCAAGGCCTTGCGCGACCTGGCCGACACGGTGCGCGACCGCCTGGGCAGCGGGGTGGCGGTGCTGGGCGCGGAAAGCGGCGGCAAGGCCCTGCTGCTGGCCCTGGTCACCAAGGACCTGGCGGGGCGCTTCCACGCGGGCAACCTGGTCAAGGTTTTGGCCCCCATGGTGGGCGGCGGCGGAGGCGGCCGACCGGACATGGCCCAGGCGGGCGGGCAAAACCCGGCGGCCCTGGAAGAAGCCCTGTCCCAGGTGCCCCGGCTGGTGGCCGAGCAGGCGGCCGGCTAGACCCGGCGCTTCATATCAACAAAAAAGGGACGCCCCATGGGGGCGTCCCTTTCGTTGTCGGGTGGCTAGGCTCTAGAGCGGGTTGTCGTCGCCCAGGAGCACGTCCGGCTGTTCCACGCCCGGCAGAGGCGTGCTTAGGTCGCGGCGGTCGATGGACTCGCCCTCGCGCTCGCGCTTGGGCAGCTTGGACCACTGTTCCTGGGCCATGCGCAGATAGTTCATGGCCTCGTTGTACAGCCCCACGTCGGGGTAGTTGGTGAGAACCCGCTTGAAGCGGCTCATGGAGGCCCGGTACTTCTTGGTGTTGAAGTAGTACTTGCCCACCACCATGTCATGGGCGGCCAGGCGGCGGGTGGCCTCCTGCATGCGGGGCTGGGCTTTCACGGCCCACTCGCTGCTGGGGTACTGCTTCATCAGCCGCCGGAAGGTCTCCATGGCTTTGCGGGCGTTGCTGGGGTCCCGGTCCGGGGTCAGCATCTGGTCGAAGGAGACCATGCCCATTTGGTAGATGGCATAGGGCACGGCGTCGTTCCTGGGATGCAGACGGATGAAGTCCTCAAAGGCCAAGGTGGCCTCTTCGTAGCGCTTGGACTTGAAGTAGGCGTCGCCCACCCTGAGGTCGGCCAGCAAGGCGTAGCGGCTGTAGGGGAAACGGTCCTTGAGCGCCTGGAACAGCTCGGCGGACTCCTCGTATTTGCCCTCGCGGTACATGGTTTCGGCCTCGTTGGCCAGAACCTGAGCCGGGGTGTCGAAGGCCTCGTCCTGGATGCCCGTGCTGCCGCCGAACCAGTCGCAGCCGGCGGAGGCGGCCAACATCAGCAGCAGGGCGAAAATCAATGCCTGTTTATAGACTCTACTCATGCACTTCTTCCAGGTAACGCTGGGCGGCGTAAGTGGCTACCGCGCCTTCGCCGGCAGCCACCACGATCTGGCGCAGCAGTTTGCTGCAGCAATCGCCGGCGGCGAATACCCCGTTCATGCTGGTGTGTTGGTTGCGGTCGCAGATAATGAAACCCTGGCGGTCCATGTCCACCACGCCCCGCAGGAAATCGGTGTTGGGCGAAGTGCCCACAAAGACGAAAGCTCCGTCGCAAGGCAGGTCGTATTCCTCCCCGTCCTTGAGCTTCTTCAGCCGCACCGCTTCCACCTTGTCCACGCCCTTGATCTCCAGGGGAACCTGGGACCAGAGCACCTCGATCTTGGGATTGTTCATCACCCTTTCGGCCAGGACTCCGGCCGCCCGGAGCTCGTCGCGCCGGTGCACCAGGTAAACCTTCTTGGCGAAGCGGGTGAGAAACACACACTCCTCGGCGGCGGTGTCGCCCCCGCCGAAACAGACCACGGTCTGCTCGCGGTAGAAGGGGCCGTCGCAGGTGCCGCAGTAGGACACCCCCTTGCCGATGAGCAGTTCTTCGCCGGGCACTCCCAGCTTCTTGGGTTGGGCCCCCACCGCCAGCACCACCGCCTTGGCGCGCAGCTCGCCGTCGGGGGTGGAGAGCACCTTGATGTTGCCGTCGGCGGCCAGGTTGGTTATCTCGGCGCTTTTGATCTGAAGGCCGAACTTCAGGGCATGGTCGCGCATGCGGTCGGACAGGTCGAAGCCGCTGACGCCTTCCACGTCGCCGGGCCAGTTTTCCACCATATCGGTGGTAAGAACCTGCCCGCCGGGGCTCAGGCGCTCCAAAAGCACCACGTCCATGCGCGCCCGGGCGGCATAGAGCCCTGCGGTCAGTCCCGCCGGCCCCCCGCCTACTATCACCAGGTCGTGGGTAGACACCGGTTGTCCCGGCCCTAGCCCAGTTGCTTGTTGATGGCCGCTTCCAGGTGAGACTTGCTCACCGCGCCGGTGATCTGGTCGGCTACCTTGCCGTCCTTGAACAGGATCAAGGTGGGGATGGCCCGGATGCCGTACTGGCCGGGAGTCTTGGGGCTCTCGTCCACATTGAGCTTGGCCACCTTGAGCTTGCCGGCGTACTGCTCGGCCAACTCCTCGACCACGGGGGCGATGGCCCGGCAGGGGCCGCACCAGGACGCCCAGAAGTCCACCAGGGCGGGGCTCTCGCTGCTTAGGATTTCAGCCTCGAAATTATCGTCGCTGACTTGTAAGACGTTGTCTGACATGCTCAATCCGCTCCTTTGCCCTACTCTGAAAAAGGGCGTAAAGTCCCCACGCCCCTTACTCCTCATAAACCCACTAGGTCCTTTAACTGTATATGCTGAGAAGGGTAATTTGTCAACGAAAGCCCGGCGCCCGCCCAGCAATGAGCCACGATTCATTGCCCCCCGGGGCTTACCCTTCAGGCCCATACAGGGTACACTGGCCCAGTACCCAGGAGAACCCATGGCCAAAAAGAGCACCCTTTTCGTATGCCAAACTTGCGGAGCGGCCCAGCCCAAATGGTTGGGGCGCTGCCCGGCCTGCCAGAGCTGGGACACCATGGTGGAGGAGCCGATGGCCCCGGCGGCCAAAGGACGGCCCGCCGCCCCGGTGCACAAGACACCCCTGACCCAGGCCCTGGACCGCCCGGACAAGCGCCGTCCCACTGGTCTGCCCGAGTTGGACCGGGTCTTGGGCGGAGGGCTGGTGGCGGGCATGGTGGTGCTGGTGGGGGGCGAGCCGGGCATCGGCAAGTCCACCCTCATGCTCCAGACGGCCCAGGCCCTGGGGGCGGACGGCGGCCGGGTGCTCTACGTGGCCGCCGAGGAGTCGGCCCGCCAGGTGGGGCTTAGGGCCCACCGCCTGGGCCTGGCCGGCGAGGGGGTGGAGCTGTTGGCCGACACCGCCCTGGAGCCCATTCTCCAGGCCGTGGCCGCCGACACCCACGACGCGGTGGTGGTGGACAGCATCCAGGCCCTCAAGAGCGAAGAGTTGAGCAGCGCGCCCGGCTCGGTGGGCCAGGTGCGCCAATGCGCCGCCGAGTTGGCCGGCGCGGCCAAAAAGGCGGGCTGCGCCCTGTTCCTGGTGGGCCACGTGACCAAGGAGGGGGCCCTGGCCGGGCCTCGGGTGCTGGAGCACATGGTGGACACGGTGCTCTACTTCGAGTCCGAGCCCAGCATGCGCCTGCGTCTTTTGCGGGCGGTGAAAAACCGCTTCGGGGCCACCGACGAGGTGGGGGTGTTCGAAATGGGCGAGGCTGGGCTGGCCGGGGTGGTGAACCCCTCGGCCCTTTTTCTGGCCCACCGCCCGATCTCGGCCCCGGGCAGCGCGGTTTGCGCGGCCATGAGCGGCACCCGCCCCCTGCTGGTGGAGGTGCAGGCCCTGGTCAGCCCCTCGGGGCTGGCCATGCCCCGCCGCCAGGCCCTGGGGGTGGATCAAGGCCGGTTGCAGATGCTGGCCGCGGTGCTGGCCATCCACGCCGGGCTGGACCTGGGCGGCCACGACGTGTTCGTCAACGTCACCGGCGGGGTGCGCCTGAGCGAACCGGCGGCCGACCTGGCGGTGACCGCGGCCATCGCCTCGTCCCTGGCCAACCGGCCCCTGCCCGCCAAGACGGTGTGCTTCGGCGAGGTGGGCCTCACCGGCGAGCTGAGAGCGGTGGGGCGCTCGGCGGCGCGCATGGCCGAGGCCCTGCGCCAGGGCTTCGACCAGGTGCTCACCGCGCCGGGCAAGACCGCCGCCCCGGCGGGCCTGGAAGTGCTCAAGGCCGGACGCCTGGACCAGGCCCTGGGACTACTCTGGTAGTTCTGGCCACCCGGCCTATCTCTGGGGTATCATAAGAAAATGCGCCGCGCCGCGACCATGGCCGGTGCCGCGAAAAACCTTAACCAACTGTGGGGAGTTGGCTGCTCATGCCTGAAAATCACCTGCGCCGCATGGTAATGATTCTGCTTATGGTGCTGTCCCTGGCCCTGGCCTCTTGCAGCGGCGGGGGCGGAGGCGGCGGCGACAGCGGCTTCACCACGGCCGACTACCAGTTCCTCTACACCTACAACGCAAAAAATCTGAGCGGCCACACCATCCGTTGGGCCAACGTGCCCATAGGTGTGTCGGCCGGCGCCTTTGCCGACGCCCGCACCGCCTTCAACCGCTGGACCACCGCCTCGGACGGCGCGGTCAGCTTCAACTTCGGGGGCAGCAACATCCCGGTGTCCTGGAGCAGCTCCACCTCCTGGTGCGGCCTGACCACCATAAGCTGGAGCAGCGCCGGGCGCATCGTCTCGGCCAGGATATCCATCGCCCGCAGCCAGGCCGGCTGCTCCGGCGGGGTGCCCGACACCCTGGCCCACGAGGCGGGGCACGCCATCGGCTTTTTGGGCCACGACGCCAGCGGCCTGATGAACCCCTTCGGCGGGCAGGACATCAGCGACCAGGAGGCCCGCTTCATGAAGCTGCTGTACTCCCTGGCGCCGGGCACCGACATCACCGGCGAGCTCGGCAAGTCCCGCTCCTCCGGCGGCACCTACGACAAGACCGGCAGTACAATCCATACCATGACCATCAGCCGGAGCAAATGATGCGAGTAGCCCTCCTAATCATGGCTCTGCTTTTGGCCCTGGGCATTAGCGCCTGCCGCGATCAAGGTGCGGCCGCTCCTCAGGACAAATCCGGGCCCAGCCTGTTCGTGGGGGTGTACGACATGCCTTGCGCCCAGGTGCAAAAGCAGGTGGGGGAAAAGCTCAAGGCCGACCCCGGTCTGGGCCTGGGCGGGCAGAAGAGGGACAAGGACTCGGTGTCCTATGAGATTCCTCAGCGCCAGGACGGCGACCTGCGCTGGTCGGCCTGGGTCACGGTGCAGTGCACCGGTCCCTTGGCCAGCAAACTTTCGTCCCTGGTCAAGGCCCAGCGCCTGTTTCAGGGCGTCTGGCAGCCGGTGAAGAGCACCCAGGAGTTGGAGCGCAAAATATTGGACAAGATCACCCCCCAGCCCTAGACGGGCCGGGCCGCCTAATAAACCTGCACGCCTTTTTCGTGAATCTCGAAATGAACCTCGGCCAGGGTCTCGCCGGTGAGCGCCCTCGCTTGGTCAAACCCGGCGAAACGGCTGATGATCAGGGTGCGCGGTCCGAAGATGCGCGAGGCCTCCCACTGGGCCTTGCTTTGCACCGAGTTTAGCCCGCCCATGGACAATATCTTGCTGGAGCCGTGGGGAGCCGACCATATCTGGCTGATGACCAGGGGGCGCTCGAAGCCGTCCCGCTTCACCAGAACCTTGATCAGGGGGCGGGACAGCACCCGCTGGGGCCGCCCGTAATACCAGGTGAAAACCACCTGTTCCCCGGCCTTGCCGTCCGACGGGCTGTAAAAAACGTAAAACTCGGTGCGGTCATCTATCTCCACCTTGGCGGCCACAGGCTCGGCCAGGCAGGGGCGCTTGAGCAGGTCCATGGGGGCCAGGTTATCGTCCAGGCGCTTCTTGGTCCAGGCGCTGAGCGGCACCAGCACCAGGCCGTCCTTCCTGAGTTGGTCGGCGATGGTGCAGCCGCCCTTGCCGGTCTTGCCGCCCGGCCCGGAGTCGCAGCCCGCCAGGGCCACGGCCACGCCCAGAGCCAGCACGGCCAGGGCCACGGCCAGATTTTTGGGGTGTAAAAAGCTCACAAGGCTATTCTAGGCTCCACCGCCCCCGGCGGCAAGCCGCTAGGCCCGGCGACGGCGGCGGCGCAAGCCCAGGGCGGCCAGGGCGGCGCTGCCCACCAAGAGCAGGGTGCCCGGTTCCGGGGCTCCGGCCGAGGGGGTGGTGTAGTCCACGCTGAGGGTGGGCCGGAACGAGGCGATGCCGTAGTCGGAGCTGAGGAACAAGGCCGAGGCCCAGGGCGTGGTCTCGGCCAGGATGGCCCAGCCCTGGTTGGGCAGGGAGCCGTCGGCCCAGGCTTGCAGGGAGGAGGCGACGTCGATGCCCAACCAGCCCACCGCCAGGTTGGTGGCCGTGGCCGCGGCCCCGGATTCGGCGTTCACCCCCGGGGTGATGCCTCCGCCCAGGGAGTTCCAGGTGGAGCTGCCGGCCCAGTTGGTGGTGATGTTGTACAACCCCAGCACCTGGGTGGGGTTCTGCACCCCGTAGAGGTACAGGCGCAGGGTGGCGTTGTTGATGGTGCTGCCCAGGGGAATCTGGCCGGTTCCGCTGCCGAACAGGCTGTCGAAGCGGATCAGGGACTGGGACTCCCAGTTACCGCTGGCCAGGGTGTACATGGACGGCTGGTTGCTCAGATCGGTGTTGGCCCAGAAGTTGGCCACCATGGTGTCGGTGATGCCGCTGTTGTAGTCAAAGACGATGCTGTCGGCCAGGGCGGGCCCCCCGAGCGAAAGGCACCCTAACAACAAAACCAATAGCGATAAACGGCGCATGGCTCCCCCCGTCTAAGGCTTACACCTTAAACATGTAACGGCGGGAAGCCATTTGCAACTGTTTTTTATAGTTATTTAAAGGCCTTCACCAGCCAAGGCCTCCAGCTCGCGCCGCACCAGCCAGGGGGGCAGGCCGCTCTGGCGGCAGATGCGGGCCACGTCCTCGGCCTCGGCGTGCGGGCGCGGGCCCTGGGCGGTGCGGGCCAGTTTCACCTTGGCCGGGCCCCAGGGGCTCTCCACGGTGATGTCCTCCCGCTCCAGCACTCGGCGCTCCACCGGCCTCAGGCGCACCCCCAGGCTGGGGGTCTGCTCCAAGACCAGGGCGGCAAGCTCCTCGCTTTTCTCCGGGGTGCTCATCACGGTCAGGCTATGGCCCAGGCGGCCCTTTTTCATAACCAGGGGCGTGGCGGCCGCATCCAGGGCCCCGGCGGCCATGAGCCGCTCGATGACCAGGGGCAGATCCTCGGGGTTCATGTCGTCCAGGTGGCACACGATCTCCACCACCCGGTCGGCCCCGGCATGGCTTTCTTCCCGGCCCAGCCACAGGCGCAGCAGGTTGGGAATGGCCTGGCTGGCCCGGCTGCCTCCGCCGATGCCCGATTTCTCCAGGCGCATGGCCGGAGGCGGGCCGAAGCTCTCGGCCAGGGCGGTGAGGATGGCCGCCCCGGTGGGAGTGACCGTCTCACCCTTGACCCCGCAGGCGTACACCGGCACGCCCTCCAGCAGGTTAAGGACCGCCGGGGCGGGCAGGGGCAGCTTGCCGTGGGCGCAGTTCACGAATCCTTCGCCCATGGGCAGGGGCGAGGCCTTCAGGCGCGGCCCGCCCAGCCAGGCCAGGCCCGCGCAAAAGGCCACCACGTCGGCAATGGCGTCGGCCGCGCCCACCTCGTGGAAATGCACCTCCTCGGGAGTGGTGCCGTGCACCTTGGCCTCGGCCTGGGCCAGGCGCTCGAAAACCTGGGCCGCGGGCCGGGCCACCTGCTCGGGCAGCCGCTCCAGCAGCTCCAGGATGTGGCTCAGATGCCTATGTACGTGCTCGTGGGGCGCCTCTACCTCCAGGCGGCGGGTCATTATGCCCTGGTGCTCCTGGGTGGCGACGCTCACCCTCACGTGATCCAGGCCCATGGCCTGCAAATATCCGGTCAGCTCCTCCAGGGGCCAACCCAAATCCAACATTCCCCCAGCCAACATGTCGCCCGAAGCCCCCCCACAGGCCTCCACATACAGAATCTTGCTCACTTACTCTTGCCGCCTTTCTTGGGTGCCGCCTTTTTGGGGGCCACCGCCTTGCTTTTTTTGGGGGCAGGTTTCTTTTTTTTGTGGACCGGCTTGGCTGGCGGCCAGGTTGCCAGCACCAGGGGCAAAACCTGGTCCATATGGCTCACCGGCACGATCTTGATCTTGCGCCTGACTTTTTGGGGCAGTTCCTTGATGTCCTTGTGGTTCTTTTGGGGCACCAGCATCAGGGCCATTTCGGCCCTGAGCGCGGCCAGGGACTTCTCCTTGAGCCCGCCGATGGGCAGCACCTTGCCGGTGAGGGTCACCTCGCCGGTCATGGCCACGTCTTCCCGCACCGGAACCCCGGTCAGGGCGCTGATGATGGCCGTGGCCAGGGTGATGCCCGCGCTGGGGCCGTCCTTGGGAATGGCCCCGGAGGGCACGTGCACGTGCAGGTCCAGGTCCTCGTAAAAGCCCTTCTTGAGGCCCAACTCGGCGGCCCGGCTGCGGGCGTAGCTAAGGGCGGCCTGGGCCGACTCGCGCATCACCTCGCCCAGGGAGCCGGTGATGGTCAGGTTGCCCTTGCCTTCCAGGGCGCTCACCTCCACCCGGAGCACCTCACCGCCCACGGCGGTCCAGGCCAGGCCGGTGGCCACCCCCACCTCGCCCTCGCCTCGCTCGTCCTCGGGCAAATATTTGGGCACCCCCAAGAAGCGCTCCAGGTTGCCCGCGGTGATCTTGAAGTTGCTCTGGTCGCCGTCGGCCACCTTGCGGGCCACCTTGCGGCACACCGAGCCGATTTCCCGCTCCAGGTTGCGTAGCCCCGCCTCCCTGGTGTGGGAGCGGATTATCTCCAGCACGCCGCCCTGGCTGAACTCCACCCTGCCCTCGCCCAGGCCGGACTCCTTGAGCTGGCGGGGCACCAGGAAGCCCTTGGCGATGGCCAGCTTGTCCTCCTCGGTGTAGCCGCTGAGCTCGATGACCTCCATGCGGTCCCACAGGGGCTCGGGGATGGTGTCCTCCACGTTGGCCGTGGTGATGAACATCACCTTGGACAGGTCGTAGGGCAGGTTCAGGTAGTGGTCGGAAAAGGCGTAGTTCTGCTCCGGGTCCAGGACTTCCAGCAGGGCGCTGGTGGGGTCACCCCGGTAGTCGGCCCCCACCTTGTCCACTTCGTCCAGCATGAACACAGGGTTGTTGGTGCCCGCCTGCTTAAGGCCCTGGATTATGCGGCCGGGCATGGCCCCGATGTAGGTGCGCCGGTGGCCGCGAATCTCAGCCTCGTCGCGCACCCCGCCCAGGCTAAGACGCACGAACTGGCGCCCCAGGGCCCGGGCGATGGAGCGGCCCAGAGAGGTCTTGCCCACCCCGGGAGGGCCGATGAAGCACAGGATGGGGCCCTTCATCTTGGGATTGAGCTTGCGCACCGCCAAGTGCTCCAG
>Ga0180016_100011_pt1 | contig 138983 bp, 144 predicted proteins | sample KR46_M_MetaG_FD_129673 | JGI IMG/M metagenome (GOLD analysis project Ga0180016, IMG submission 129673) | Groundwater microbial communities from the Olkiluoto Island deep subsurface site, Finland - KR46_M_MetaG | ecosystem: Environmental > Aquatic > Deep subsurface > Groundwater | place... | reverse complement strand
CCAGGCTCGCGGGCCGCAACCAGCTTTGCCTTGATTTCGGACACCACGTCGATGGCCGCTTCCATACCGGTATAGGCGACGTCCACCTTTGCAGCGCCGAGGCCGAGAGCGTCCGACACGGTCGAGAGCGCCTTGTTGTCGGACCGCATGGTGGTCGCAATCGACCAATAGGCGGAGTTGTCGGAAGCGCTCTGGACCCGATAACCCGAAGAGATACGGCCCTGTGTGGATTCCATGTCGGAGTTGATAGAACGAAGAGTCTGCAGGGCAGACATCGCCGAGGCATTAGTCATGATGCTTGTCATGGGATTGTCCCTTGTTATTACGAGATACTGGAGAGGGACATACCGGGCTTATTGCTTTACCGGTCACGGCAGTGCGGCTTCATGCCTGTCGGAACCCGATTGCTTCACGAAAGGGTTCCTTCCTGTCGTGTTGGCAACATAATCACAGTTCCGACTTTCGAAGTAATTAATCGAAAGCCAAATTGGCGAGTAATTTCAATATGGTTAACTGTGGGTAAAGAGTTTTGTAGTGTGGTGCGCGGCTGTAATCCGCCGCAGTTGCACAGGCCCTCGCGAAGGTTGCCTTGCAGACTTCACACGAAGGAGCGGACCAGACTGCCCACCAGCAGGTTCCAGCCGTCGATCAGAACAAAGAACAGGATCTTGAACGGGAGCGAAATCGCGGTCGGTGGCAGCATCATCATGCCCATCGACATGGTGATTGTGGCCACGACGAGGTCGATCACCAGGAACGGCAGAACGACGAGAAAACCGATTTCAAAGCCGCGCCGGATTTCGGAGATCATGAAGGCCGGAACCAGCACCCGCAAGTCGATTACGCCATCGGTTTCGGTGGTCTGACCGCGTTCGGCGGCAATATCGATGAACAGCGTGAGGTCCTTGGGGCGCGTATTGGCCAGCATGAATTCCCGGAACGGCTCGGCGATCAGCGGAATCGCTTCCGCCTCGGTAATCTGGTTCTCCAGCAGCGGATTGATGCCTCTGTCCCATGCCTGGTCAAAGGTCGGAGCCATGACATAGAAGGTCATGAACAAAGCGAGGCTCACCAGGATCATGTTGGCCGGGGTGGTCGCCAGTCCCATGCCGGAGCGAAGAATCGCAAAGGCGATGATGAAGCGCGGGAAACTGGTCACCATGATCAGGATCCCGGGGGCCACCGAGAGCACAGTGAGAAGGCCGAAGGTCCTGATGATCCAGCTCGCAACCGAGCCGTCCACCGGAAGCTGCAGCAAACCCGGGTCTATCGCCTGTCCGTGGGCCGCCGTTGCAAATACCATCATGGCTGCAAAGGCCGGAATAAATCGAATCATTCGATCACAAAGGTCCTCAAAAGGAGATCGTTGACGCGGCCCTCAGACCGCAATTGCACGCGTTCACGCAGGTCTTCACGCAGATACTGAAATCCACGCGGCCCCTCGATCTGCTGAAGAGACACCGTACGCAAATAGGCCAATATGTCCTGATGGATCTGATCGGCGAGCACATTGTCCGGATTGCCCGTAAACACCAGCGACACCTCGATTCGAATCCAGTTGTCGGAAGGGTATGACAGATTCGTCATGATCGGCTCAAGCGGAACGAGGTTTTCCCGCATTATGATTTCGCCTTCGCCCTTGGCTTCACCCGCCGCGCCCTCCGCGGCAACGGCTGCAGTCTCCTCCGGCTGATCCAACTGCGGCGCAAGGATGCCGCCCAGCATCCAGCCACCGCCGGCTGCAATCAGGCTGAGAACCAGCACAATCGCAATGGTGGCGATCAGGCCGGACTTGCCTTTGCCTTTTGCTGCGTTGTCATCGTCGTCAGCCATGGTCAGCCCGTCAGATCGGGGAATAGATGTCGACGAACTGCTGGCCAACCGGCGGCTGCTGGACTTCCGTCAGCCTTCCGCGCCCGCCATAGGATACCCGCGCTTCCGCAATCTTGTCATAGGCCACGGTGTTGTTGTGATCGACGTCGAGCGGCCTGACGATGCCCGCGACATTGAGAATGCGCAGTTCATGATTGACCCGGACTTCCTGGCTGCCGCTGATGACCAGATTGCCGTTGGGCAGGATCCCGGTCACAACCGCGGCAATGCGCAAATCGAGTTTCTCAGATCGCGCGGTCGTCCCCTCACCCTTGGTCGAGGTATCCGAACCATAGTTGATATCACCTGCGCCAACGGCGCCAATGCTCGGAATATTCATGCCCAGATTGATTCCGCTCGAATTGGTGCGGCTGCGGTCGGTGGCATTGTCGAAACTTGCCTTGTCGTTGATGGAGAGATCGACCGTGAGAATATCGCCGATGCTCATCGCGCGGGCGTCCTGGAAAAGTTTCGCGCTGCGGTCATCCCAAAGCGAAAAGCTTCCCGTGCGCTGAGGCGGCTGTTTAGGATAGGCAGCCATCTGCGGGGTTTCGCCATAGGCAAGCCCGGAACCCACGGGGCTCATGGATGGGGCCTTGCCGATTTCCTTGAAGGTCTGCGAGCCGCATCCGGCAAGGGAAAGGGCGAGAGCAGTTAAGGCGATAGCCCTTATCATGACGGATCCTCGGGTTGGTCGGGTGCCGCCGCGCTGGCAATGATGCCAGTCAGGCCGGCGGCCTTTGCGGAATCCATCTCGTTGAGGATGGCGCTCGCAAGGCGTGGCGTGAGTTTCATGATGATTGCCGCCGCGATCTCGGGCCGGACAATTTCGAGCTGCTGGGCAGCGGCGTCCGACTTCATGTTCTTGTAAATGTCCACCAGCTGGGAATCGGCGACGCGCATGAATTCCTCGCGTTTTTTCAACCAGTCCCGGTATTGGACAGATCTTTCGTCAAGCTGCTTGATGCGCTCGTCGACGCCGGCCTGCAAATCTTCCAGCTCGCGCTTTTGCATGAGATAGCGCTGGTCCCGCGCGGCATCGGCGATGTTGCCGCAGAAGGCCCGGATTTCGTCCTCCATCGTCGGAGGCGGCGCTTGCTGCGCCAGCGCGCCCGGCGCCAGCAATCCGAGCGCAAGGACCGCTGCAGGGCCGAGGCCACGAAACGCCCTGGTCAGGATGATGTGTGGGGTAATGATCATTGCAGCACCAGTTCCGCATGCAGCGCGCCGGCTGACTTGATGCCCTGCAGGATGGCGATGATGCCGTCCGGCTTGACGCCGATCGAATTCAGCCCGGCGACAAGCGTGCGCAGGTCCGGACCATCAATGATGGCAACCTGGCCGCCGTCCACGCCCGCGGTGATGTCGGTGAGCGGCTGAACCGCCGTCACACCATCGGAGAACGGAGCAGGCTGGATTATTTCCGGCATCTCGTTGATCTGAACCGTCAGCGTTCCGTGCGTGACCGCGACCCGCGACACCCGCACATCATTGCCGATGACAATGGTTCCGGTCCGCTCATTGATGACGACCCGGGCCGGCGTATCGGTTTCCACGATCAGGCCCTCGAGTTCCGCTGTCAGACGCGCAAGGTCGGCGTTGGCGGGCTTTCGCACTGCGACGGTGGTGGAATCGCGAGCCTCGGCAATGGGACTGCCGTAGCGCGCTTCCGCATAGGCATTGATCACATCCGCGATACCGACCGCGGTGGAGAAATCCGGATTGCGCAGCTGATAGACTAGACCTTCAACCTGTTTGAAGGTCGCCGGAATTTCGCGTTCGATGATTGCGCCGCCGGGCAGACGGCCCGCCGTGGCGACACCCTGCTGCAGGGTGGCCGCGTCGCCCTGGGCGGTGACAGCGGAGACGACCACCGAACCTTGCGCAACGGCGTAGATCTGGCCGTCGGCGCCTGACATCGAGGTCATCACCAGTGTGCCGCCGCGCAGTGAGGTTGCGTCACCGAGCGAGGAGACCGTCACGTCAATGCGCGAACCGCGGCTGGCGAAGGGCGGCAGGTTGGCAGTCACGATGACGGCCGCGACATTGTTGGCGCGCGATGCGCCGCCTTCGGTGGAAATGCCGAGATTCTGCAGCATGGCGCGCAGCGACTGCTCGGTGAAGGGCGAATTGCGCAAGCCGTCTCCGGTGCCCTGCAGACCGACGACCAGGCCATAACCGATCAACTGGTTGTCACGCGCCGCCTGCAGCGAGGCGATATCCTTGATCCGCGAGGCAGCCGCGGCCGAGCCTATAAATCCATGCCCGGGCGCGACGCCATCAAGGCCTGATCCGGCGAGGCACAGCAGGGCGATCCAGACGCCGGTGTTCCTTGCGAGCCAGCGCATCATTTCGCCGCTACCCGCACACTGCCGTCATCCATGACGGTCCCGGAGATCACCACTCCGGATTCGATGTTGCGAACCGGAATGAAATCGCCGATGACGCCATTCTGCAGAGGGGTGCCTACCGCGGTAATGGTCAGGCCGCCGCCGGCAAAGACCAGCTTGACGGATTTGCCGCGCTCCACCGCCCAGGCATCGCGAAGCGCGCCAACCGGAATGGTCCGCCCGGGAAGAAGAGTGCGGGTGGTGATCTTGCCGAGAACGTCGCTGGTGATCTCGGCGTAACCGGCGCGCAGGTTTGGATTGGTGACCACGACTTCGCGAACCAGGTTGGCGAGCAGTTCCTCGCCTGGATAAATGGTTCGTTGCGGCACCACGGCGGTGCCCTGCCCGGCCTGCGCCGGGGTCAGGAGACCCATCAGGCATGCCAACACGAGAGCTGCGTGATGGAGCCTGGGCAAAGCCGTTTTCTGGCGAAACGTCATGTTTGCCTTGTCCTTCGTTACCTGAGGTTCTTGGAAACGACAGAGGCCATTTCATCGGCCGCCTGAATGATCTTGGAATTCATCTCGTAGGCCCTCTGCGCCGAAATCAGGTCGGTGATCTCCTTGACCGGATCAACATTGGAGGCTTCCAGATAGCCTTGCTGAATGCTGGCAAAGCCGGGATCGTTCGGAATGCCGACGATGGCCGGGCCCGAGGCCGGGGTCTCGCGGAAGAGATTGTCGCCAAGCGGTTCAAGCCCGGCCTCGTTGACGAAATTGGCCAGCGTGAGCTGTCCGAGATCCTGCATTTCGGGATCATTGCCGATGCGGGCGAAGATCTGACCCGAGACGGATATGACAATTTCGCTGGTATCGTCGGGAAACGCTATGCCGGGGACGACCGTGTAGCCATCGATGGTAACGAGCTGGCCATCGGCATTGGTGTTGAAGGCGCCGGCCCTGGTATACTGGGTTTCCCCGTCCGGCTTTTCGATCTGGAACCATCCGCGTCCGACGAGAGCCATATCGAGCTTGTTCGAGGTGCCCACAAGGCTGCCCTGAATGTGCAGATTGCGAACCGCGGAGGTCTGGACGCCGAGCCCGATATGCGCACCTTCGGGCACGATCGCCTGATTGGAGGCATTGGCGACACCGGCATTGCGCTGGACCTGATACAGAAGGTCGGAAAATTCGGCGCGGGCGCGCTTGAACCCGGTGGTGTTGATGTTCGCCACGTTGTTGGCGATCACTTCAAGATTGAGCTGCTGGGCATTCATGCCGGTAGCTGCGATGGCCAAAGCCTTCATGGCGGATTCCTCAGATTTGCATACGGGCGATTTCGAGATAGGAGGTGACCAGCTTGTCGCGGATGGCAACAGCGGTCTGCAGCGATTGTTCGGCGGTCATGAGTGCGTCGACGACATCGCGTGTGGCTACTTCGCCGCGAACGGCCGCAAAGGACTGACCCTCGGCGACCTTGAGCCTGTCCACCACGTTCTCACCCATGGACTGCATGACATCGGCGAAGGAACCCGGGGCTGCGACGCCTGCCTTCTCCGGCATCTGCGCCAGGGAGCCGGCACTCGCCATGTCCGTCTCGCCGATGCCCGACAGGCGGGAAAGTGCGGAAGCTGCGCTGATCATGTCAATCATTGGCCGGCCCTCAGGAGATCGATCGTCATGGACACCAGTTCGCGGGTCTGCTTGACGGTCTGGAGATTTGCTTCGTAGGACCGGTTGGCCTCACGCATGTCGGCAAGCTCGATCAGCATGTTGACATTGGGCCGCTTGACCATGCCCTTTTCGTCCGCCGCCGGATTGCCCGGATCATACTCGATGGTGAACTCGCTCGGATCGACATCGATCCGCGAGACCTTGGCGCTGGAGGCGCCAAGCGAACGGTCGAGCTCCCAGGAAAAGCTGATGGTCTTGCGGCGATAGGCATCAGCGCCCGGCGTGTCGCCCGTCGACTGGGAGTTGGCCAGGTTTTCCGACAGGATGCGCATACGGGTTTCCTGGACATCCAGGCCCGAGGAGGCGATGCGTGACGCCAGCGAAAGCGGATCGACAACCATCAGCGCCTCACCGTCAGAAGCATCATCCGGTGGAAGGCTTTCACCATGCCGGTGTTGAGCTCGTACATGCGTTTGATTTCTCCCGTCTTGCTCAGTTCATCAGGCAGATTCACGGAATTGCCCGATGGCTGGACTTCAACATCCCGACTGTCCCGGCTGCTGACCGCGCCGCGCATCGGGTCTTCCCGGATGTGACCGGGATGGGTCGCGGCCATCCGCGTCCCGGTTTCCTTGAGCACGGCCTCGAAGGCCGCGACTTCGCGTGTCGCGTATCCGGGCGTGTTGGCGTTGGCTATGTTTCCGGCGACGACGCTCTGGCGCACTGTCAGCCAGTGGGCCTGCTTGGACGTCAGTTCGAAAAGCTGGATCGGCTGCATGACATGTCTCCGTCCTGTGCATGTCCGGAAACTATGCGGTCAATCTTGTGCGTGCCTTACGAGGGACAGGCGATGAGGGGGATGCAGGGCATTCGGGCCAGATCGCGATCTGGCTGGACGGTCGAGAATCAGCGCTGTATCACTTCGCCGTTCGAGGTGATGATCACCCATTTGCCATCGCGCTGCTCAAGCGTGGCAAGACGGGAATTGTCGGGCAGGACCGAGCCGATCCGGACAATATACATGCCGGACCTGTCCTCGATGAGCGCACGGCCATTGGCGACGTGCAACAGCCGGTATTGCGGCTTGCCGGGGAAAGGCTGAATGGGATCCTCACTCAACGCCCTGGAAGAACCGTTGCCCTGATCACCGGATTCGGGAACGGTGGCGGTGATGATCGGGTCAAAGGCCGAGGCCGGCGCCGAGCCATCTTCCTCGTCGGGAATGGCAAGCGGGGAGACCGTGACGACCGCGCGGCCCGGGGTTTCAGGCAAATCCCTCGTATCGGTGTAGCCCATCGGAGCGATCCCGAAACTCTCCTGATTGAAAAAGACGTACCACGGAAAAAATGCGGCCGCCGTGGCCAGCACGAAGCCCGCCACCGCGAAAACGCGATCGCCTGACCGTCCAGATTTGGCAACGGGAACGGGCGCTTCGTCATCATCCAGATCAATTGGATCTGTCATGGTCTTGTCCTTTCCTTGGCGGGCGGCGCGGAGGCAATGCCTGCCGCGGCCTTCATGGCTTCAGCCAGTTCGGCGAATGCGTCGATGCTTGGCTTTTGTTCGGGTGTCTGGCGCAAGGTCTCGTAAATCACCGGAGCCTGCTTGATCGCCATGTCGAGTTCGGCATCCGATCCTGCCCGGTATCCGCCGATCAATCGAAGATCCCGCGTTTCCTCATAGCGATGGATGAGGGCCTTGAGGCGCATCACCAGTTTTTCCTCATCTCCACGCCAGGCCTTTCGGGCAAGGCGCGAGATCGAGGTCAGGGGATTGACCGGCGGGTAGCGCCCCTCGTCGGCCAGTGCCCGGTCAAGCACAAGATGTCCGTCGAGAATGCCTCTGGCGGAGTCGGCCACGGGGTCATTGTGATTGTCGCCATCGACAAGGATCGAGACAATGGCGGTGATCGAGCCCGAGCCTTCCGGTCCGGGACCGGCGCGCTCGAGCAGGCCGGGCAACGCGGTGAAAACCGAAGCCGGATAGCCGCGCGCCACCGGAGGTTCGCCGGCCGCCATACCGATCTCGCGAAGCGCATGGGCGAACCGCGTCAGGCTGTCGACGATCAGAAGCACGTTTTCGCCAGCATCGCGGAAATGCTCGGCGACGGCCATGGCCGTCAGTGGCGCCAGTTTGCGCTGCATGGGACTTTCATCACTGGTGGCGACCACCGCAACGGTCTTGTTCATGTTCGGGCCAAGCGTGTCCTCGATGAATTCCCGGACCTCGCGGCCGCGCTCGCCGACCAGGGCCACGACCGCCCGGTCGAAATCGGCGGCCTTGGCGAACATCGACAGGAGCGTCGATTTTCCGACACCCGATCCGGCAAAGATGCCAAGCCGCTGGCCCTGACAGATCGGCGTGAAGACATCGACGACACGGATGCCGGTCCGCAACGGGGTACTGACCCTCTGGCGCAGCATCGATGCAGGCGGCGCGCCGGTGACCGCGCGCGAGACCGGTCCCTGCGTCAGGGGGCCAAGCCCGTCTACAGGTTCGCCCAGCGAGTTGATCGTGCGGCCGCACCATCCCTTGTCCGGCGAGATGCGAAATACGCCGCGGCGCCAGACGCGTTCGCCTATGCCGGCTTGCGACGCGCCATCCACCGGGCAGGCAACCACCTCGTCCGGTCCGAGGCTGACCACCTCGGCCAGTTTGACCGCCTCGCCATGACGAAAGGCAACAAGCTCGCCGATCCGGACATGGCGCGACAATCCAGAGATGACACAGCGGCCGGGGGCGACGGAGGTGACTGTGCCGGAGATGTCGCAACCGCCCTCGGGTGTGGCGAATTCGCGAACGTTTTCGGCGAGTTTCGCCAGGCCCTGGCGGCCGCTCATCGCGCTGTCTCCACACCATTACAACGGACAATATTCAAAGCAGCATGCACGGCACTCACCTGCCGCTGCCAAGTGTCCGGATTGCTTCCTTGAAGACGTCTTCTGTCGACTTCATCATCGCCGAGGCGTTTTCAAAGGCGCGCGTGACCATGATGAGGGTGCTCATTTCGGCGACCGGATTGACGTTTGATTCCTCAAGGTAGCCCTGCAGCAGGCCGGCGCTGCCGGCATCGACCATCGGCTCCGGCGGAATGGCCGGCACGATCCCGAGCGCGGACTGGCGCTGATAGCCCTGGCTCAGATCAGCCTGAAACAGCCCCACGGCGCCGATCCTGTTGCCGTCCTGGGTGAGGCCTCCATCCCGTCCGGCTTTCGGCGGCGTACCCGCCGGATCAAGCTGGATCGGGGCTTCGCCGGGATCGAGAACCGGATAGCCGTTGATATTGACCAGCTGGCCGGCGTCGGTGATGGTGAAGCGGCCGTCACGGGTCAGCATGTTGCCGGTCGGCGTTTCGATCATGAACCAGGCCTCGCCGCGAATGGCGAAATCGAGCTGGTTGCCGGTGGCGTTCAGTCCGCCGTTTGACGTATTCAGGAACTCATTGCCCTGATTGACGAAGGACACATCGGCAACCCCGGTGTCGGCCAGGACTTCATTGAACTTGATCTCGGTGGCCCTGAAGCCGGTCGTGTTGGCATTGGCGACATTGTCGGCCAGCGTGGTCAGGCGACGCTCAAGCGCGACCTGTGATGAAATGGCGACATAGATCGAGCCCTGCATCATTGGCCTCCGATTTTGAGCTTGTTGATGGCGAGCATAAGGTCCGGGGAGATGCCGAAGCCGGAGGACGAGCTTAACAGCAAGCTCGAATCGACGGAGCTGAATGACGGATTGTCGAGCTCCCAGAGAGCCGTGAACCGCTGCATGAACTTGTCGAGCTTCTCAGGATCCTTGAAGTCCTCGATATCAAGCCGCGCGTTGATCATGTCGGCCTGACGGTCAATGTCAGCGCCGGCAAGTTCGGAGGAAAAGCCCAGCGCGGTCTGCACCACCTGGTAGAGCGCGGTATCAGCCAATATGCTGTAGGCGGATGTGATTTCGGGGGCGGTTCGCTGGAAATAGAGCGCCAGGCGCACACCCGTGTTGTCATCGCCGGCTTTTTCCTCCAGCGACATGCGATGGTATTTGTCGACCGTGCCCTGCTGCGCCTTGGTGAAGATGGTCGCGGTTTCGCCGTGGGTCGCAAAATTGTAGGTTTCGGCGAATTCCTTGTATTTGGAATCGGCAAGTTTGTTGGCGAAGGAATCCTCGTTTTCGACGCCTTCTGTCAGCACCTTGCGCATGAACGCCTTGGCGTAATTCATGTCCTCGAGGCCGTGGGCCTTCATCGCATAGTTGAACACGCGCGTGTCGGCCATGAATTCATCGATGGATTTGATCTCGGATATTCGCGAAAGATAATATTCGCTTTCCCGGGCGACCTGCGGCTCGCTGGCAATGCGCTCGATGGAGCGCGGAAGATCCCGTGTGATCTGATTGTAGCTGGTGTAGGTCGTTGTCACCGGAATACCCTTTTTGAGCCATCAGGGCGCATCGCGGGATCGCGACATGGCGCAACTGCCCGTATGCCTGTTCCGGATTAGGCCAGTTTGCTTGCGCGAAGCTGTAGGTGGGGGCAGACCATTAATCAGCCGGACAGATTCAGCTTCACACAAGGCTCAAGCCCTACTCATTAAAACAGCATGTTAATTCTCGCGGTGGTTTCGTCATGAATATGATTATCGGCTTTGTAATTACCCTTGGCTGCGTCCTTGGTGGCTACATGGCCATGGGCGGGTACCTTGAGGTACTCAACCAGCCCTTCGAGCTCGTAATCATCGGCGGGGCCGGCATCGGCGGTTTCATCATGGCCAACCCTGTCAAAACCATCAAGGACACGCTGAAAGCGCTCGGCGAGGCCTTCAAGAACAAGGTTCCCAAGGAACGCGACTATCTCGATACGCTGAGCATTCTTTACTCCCTGATGCGGGACCTGCGCACCAAGAGCCGCAACGAGATTGAAAGCCATATCGACAATCCCGAAGAATCCGAGCTTTTTCAATCAGCCCCGACTGTTCTGAAAAACAAGGAACTCACCTCCTTCATCTGTGACTATGTGCGGCTGATCATTATCGGCAACGCCCGGCCACATGAAATCGAGGCTCTGATGGATGAGGAAATCGAGACAATCTCAACCGACAGTCTGAAGGCCTACAATGCCATGAGCACCATGAGCGATGCTTTTCCCGCCCTCGGGATCATTGCTGCCGTTCTCGGCGTCATCAAGGCCATGGGGGCGATCAATGAATCCCCTGCCATTCTTGGCGGACTGATCGGTGCGGCGCTGGTGGGCACGATGCTCGGGATCTTCCTATCCTACTGCCTCGTTTCTCCGATCGCCACCAATATCAAAATCGTCCGAACCAAGCAGAACCGGCTTTTCATCATCGTCAAGCAGACCTTGCTTGCCTACATGAACGGCTCTGTTCCCCAGGTTGCGCTCGAGCACGGACGCAAGACGATTTCGTCCTATGAACGCCCCTCCATTGACGCAGTCGAACAGGAAATGATGAACCCTGGCGGCGGCGAAGCCAAGGCGGCCTGACCCGATGACAGCAGCCGCCTTGACCTCACCTGCGGAATTCAATCCGGACCTGCTTGATCGCATGACTGGCGTCAAAGGCAGCGTTGCCGATATCGACGCCAAGTGCCACACCCTGCTGCTCGCCATCGCACCGGTCTTCGCGGCGGCGTTCGAAAAGGCGACCGGAGTCGAGATCGATGCCCGGCCGGTAGAAGTCCGGCAAGGCCGGCGGCGCGAACTGCTTTCGGAGCTTAAGCGGGATATGGCCTATTGCGAAGCCTCCATCGCGGGCTGGTCGGAGGAAATCGCGGGGCTGTGCGGGACCAAGCTTGTCATCGGCCTGGTTGAATGCCTGCTTGGCGGCTCCGACCCCAATCGGCTCACTGTCGCAGCCCGGCCGCTGTCAGCGATCGAACTCGACATGTCGCTGGTGGTTTTCGAGCAACTCAATGACAGCTTGCGCGGACTTGTGTCCGCAGATCCAAAAGCCAAGGCGAGCGTCGCCAAACCGCAACTGGAGTTGCCGGACGAAGCCGATGACCCGATCCCGGATTTTCACGCCGCGGCCCTGACGCTTGATGTCGGGTTCGGCGCCGTTGTTGCGCCCTTGACCCTGATACTGCCCCAGGCAATTCTTCTCAAGTCACGGGTCTCGGCGCCCGCGCTGGGAAAAAAGGCCAACCCAAACGCCGAAGACTGGACCGAACGGCTGAGCGACCGGGTATCGCAGTCGCAAATAAGTCTGCAGGCTGCAGTGGCGCTGGCGCCGCTGCCGCTTGGTGAAATCAGCCGTTTGCAGCCGGGCGACCTGATTGCCTTCGCCGACAATGGCGACATAGAAGTGACCTTGAGCGCCAATGGCAAGCCGCTTTATACCTGCGCGCTCGGCCGTGCCGGAACGCGGTACATGGTCAAGGTCGAACGACAGGCGGGCCCGGACGAAAACTGGAAAACAGACTTCGCATAAGAATGGACCTGGAAGCTGCGAGGCAGGCTCCGGGCAAGCTTGAAACGGGATAAGGGTTACATGGCGGGCGATAACGCACTTGATGGTGAAACGGACGCGATGGCGCAAGATGACGGCGCGATCGACGGGGCCATTGATGAGCTTCGCGGAGTTTTGAAGAAGAATGCCGGCCAGGAGCCGGACCTCAGTAATGAAAGCGTGGATGGCATGGGTGGCGCAGCGGCCTTCGGTACTGATTTTGGCGCAGACTTCGCTGACGGCGATGCTGCGGCTGACGACAATGATCCGTTCAACATCGGCGATCCGGCGGATATGTCGATGCCGGGCCTGGGCGATACGGCCTTTGGCGGCGATTTCGGCGGTGACGCGGCAATGGGTCAGGACTTCGGCGCCGCTGCAAACGCTCCACCGGAGGTGAAAACCGGCGCAAGCGGTGCGGCAAGCCACATGGATCTGGTCCTCGGCATTCCCATTGATGTGCAGATCATCCTCGGTTCGAGCCGCATGGCGGTTTCCTCGCTGATGAACCTGTCGGAGGGCGCCACAATTGCGCTGGACCGGAAGATCGGTGAACCTGTCGAGATCATGGTCAACGGCAAGCTGATCGGGCGCGGTGAAATCACGGTTCTGGACTCCGACGAGACCCGGTTTGCCGTTCGCATCATCGAAGTCATTGGCGAAGAACGGAAGAAGTCCAGCTGACATGACACTATACAGCGAGTTCGACCCTGGAAACGCAGAAGCCGGCAGCAGCCTCACGCCTTCCGAAAAGGCCGCAGCCGTGCTGCTGGCGATGGGGAAGCCGGTGGCCGGCAAACTGCTGAAGTTCTTCGAATACGAGGAATTGCAGGAGATCATCAAGAAGGCGCAGAACCTGCGCACGATCAAGCCGCAAGAACTCATCGAACTGGTCAACGAGTTCGAGGATCTGTTCAGCGAAGGCACCGGCCTTATGGACAACGCCAAGGCGATGGAAGGCATTCTCGAGGAGGGGCTGACACCGGACGAGGTGGATGGTCTTCTCGGACGCCGCACGCAGTTTGAAAGCTACGAAACTTCGGTCTGGGACCGGCTGCAGGATTCAGATCCCGACCGTGTTGGCCGTTTCCTGCAAAACGAACACCCGCAAACAGCGGCTTATATCGTCTCGATGCTGCCTACAGGGTTTGCCGGAAAAACACTCATGCGATTGCCCGAGCAGATCCGGGTCGACATCATCCGGCGCGCAGTGGAGCTCAAGAGCGTCAATCCTCGCGCGGCGGAAATCATCGAGGCGCGGGTTAGGGAACTTGTTGCCGAGATGGAGGCCGAGAAGGCCAATACCGGATCGGTCAAGGTCGCCGAAATCATGAACGAACTGTCCAAGCCGGATGTCGAGTCCCTGCTGGGCGCACTTGAGACCGTTTCCAAATCTGCTGTGGCGAAGGTCCGTCCGCGCATCTTCCTGTTTGATGACATCATCCTGATGCCGCAACGCAGCCGCGTGACCCTTCTCAACGACATCTCGGGCGACATCATCACCACAGCCTTGCGCGGTGCGGACAATACGCTGCGCGAATCCCTGCTGTCTGCGATCGGCGCCCGCCAGCGGCGGATGATCGAATCTGATCTGGCTGCCGGCGACGGCAACGTCAGCGTTCGTGAAATCGCCATCGCCCGGCGCACCATCGCCCAGGAGGCGATACGGCTCGCAGGACTCGACCAGTTGACGCTGCGCGACGAAAACGCCCCGGCGCCGGCTGCAGCCGAAGCCAAAGCGGCGTGAGCCTGAGCTGACATGGCTGAAGGCGAAGACAAAGACAGCAAAACAGAAGAGCCAACAGAGAAAAAGATCCGGGACGCCGTTGACAAGGGCAATGTCCCTTTCAGCCGGGAAGTCCCGGTCTTCGCTTCAATCCTGGGAATGCTGATTTTCCTGGTCTTTTTCCTTCCCCTCAGTGCCGGAAGGTTTGTGGAATCCCTGCGGGACCTGTTTGAACAGGCGGACGGGTGGCGGCTCACTACGGGCGGCGACGCCGTGGCGCTGTTCCAACTGCTGTTTTTCGAGGCCGGTGCAGTCCTGCTGCCAGCCTTTGCGCTGTTGATGGGCTTTGGTATCGCTGCGTCGGTATTGCAGAACATGCCGAGCCCGGTCCTCGACCGGATCCAGCCCAAACTTGAACGGATCTCGATAGCCAAGGGATTTGGCCGGATCTACGGCGTCAAGGGCATGGTTGAGTTCGCCAAATCGATGTCCAAGATCGTGATCGTGTCGATGATCGTTGCATTTGTGATGCAGGGGGAGTTCTTCCGCACGCTTGATTTCATGTTCATGGACCCCACTTTGATTGCGCCCGACATGGCACGCCTTGCGTCCAAGGTGATCATTGTGGTGCTGCTGTGCACGGCGACGCTGGCAATTCTTGACTTGCTCTGGACCCGTTACAGCTGGCACGCCGACCTGCGGATGAGCAAGCAGGATCTCAAGGACGAGCTGAAACAGTCGGATGGCGACCCGATTCTCAAGGCGCGTCAGCGGTCGCTCGCCCGTGACCGCGCCCGCCGCCGGATGATCGCCGAGGTGCCGCGCGCCACTCTGGTGATTGCCAACCCGACGCATTACGCGGTTGCCCTTCGCTATGTCCGCGAGGAAGGCGGCGCTCCGGTCGTCGTTGCAAAAGGACAGGACCTGATCGCATTGAAAATTCGCGAAGTCGCCGAGGCCCACGGGATCCCGGTATTCGAAGACCCGCCGCTCGCACGCTCCATGTTTGCGCAAGTCTCGGTGGATAACTTCATTCCCGCGGTGTTCTACAAGGCAGTGGCCGAACTGGTGCATCGGATCTACGCCGTCAAGTCGAAATCCAAGGGCTCGCTTTCATGAAACAGTCTTCTTACTCGGCCGAATGGGAAAAAATCGTCGCGGACGCGATTCGCACGGTCGCGACAGAATTGCGACTGATTGACGTTGCGGACCTGGTTGCCATGGTGCGCTTTGAGCGTCATGGCGATCTGGCGGATCTGGTTGCCTCAGCTGCGGAGATGTTCTTCCTGCCCGGAACGATCAAGCTCGGCATCGGCGGGGATTACAGTCTGGACTGGGGCGGTCCCCCGCAGGTGGTGCTTGATCTGGAAATCCGACCGCGAGGGGTGACGATCTACGCGCGCCTGACGCTTGAGCAGGACCATGGTGGCATCGAAATCAACCACATCGCCTTTGACGAACCGCACGACAATCCGCACGACAATACGGTCCTGCTGGCAACCAGCCTGCGCAATGCTGCCTTCCGGCCATTCGCGCCGGCAACTCAAGTGGCGCGCCCCGCAGCCTGAGAAGTTCCCGGCTTCAGTACCATCGTTCGGGCAACGGCGCCAAGCCCGCTTGGCGCTATGAACCACCGCTCTCGATCAGGCGATAATGCCAAGACGGATTGCCTTGGCAATTGCCTGAATCCGGTTGACGGCATTCAGTTTCGTGGTCGCGGATCCCAGATAGGCATTGACCGTGTGAACCGAAAGCGTCAGCCGCTCGCCGATCGCCTCACTTTTCATGCCATTGCCGACGAGTTGCAGACACTCAATTTCCCGCTCGTTCAGCTTATCGGACTGGGAGGCCCCTCCGAAACTCAGTCTCAGCTTCTCGCGGAGGACCGTGAGAGATTTGCGGTGCAGATCAATCAGCAGATCATTGGTGATCGCCGCACGTACGGAGAAGAAAATCACATAGCCATTGCCCATGGCGCCGAGCTGAGCGGGAAATGACAGATCAATCCCCGGATTTCGGCTGGAAGGAACTATCAGCCCAGGTGACGGTTCCTGTGCCTGGCCGTTGTGCGGGGTAAAGATCACCGGCCGTGGCGACAGGGAGAGGTGCGACAGCAGGAAAGCCGATTGCTCCTCCAGCAGTTGACCCACGAACGTTTCGCTTCCAGGACTTTTCATCCGGCACTCAAGCCGGCCTGGTGTCAGCAAAGTCTGCGCCTGGGCGATCAGCACGGCAAAAGCATCAGCGTTGCAAAGTCGCTGCATGATGACAAGTTTGGGAAACAGATCCGCGCTGGAGCCCGCCCGTCCGCCGCTGCTATCTTGAGAAAGATGCCGGGTCCGCTCATGGGTGGACTGGATGCCTTGGGGGGTTCCGTATGCCATCAAGAAGACTCCATGATTAAATAATCCGCTGGCGAACAGCAAATGCAACAGCTTCTGATCGTGTTTTTGCTCCAGTTTTGTTCATTATACTGGTAATGTAGTTGTTCACGGTGTTGCGTGATATTCCGATGATGAGCGCTATCTCATCGCTGGTCTTGCCCTCGCCGATCCAGGAAAGGCACTCCACTTCACGATCTGTCAGGTCAGACAGCGTGTCATTGGTGGAGACCACCTCCGGAAAGCGCGACGTGTAATAAGCGGAAGCCACAGCGACATCGCGCAGACGGTCATGGGACAGGAAAGCATCCTTGCTGAAAAGCAGTGCAAGAACCATCCGGGCGTGACCCGCATTGTAGGGGATAAGACACACCCGCTGCGAGAACTCATCCGGTAGGCCGACCGAACGGTCAATATCCTGAAACGTCGGTTCGAAAGCCTGAAGGCAACGGCGGATTTCGCTGGTTCGCGCCTGCGCATCGACAAGCGCCGCGCCGAATGTACGGACCAGATCGAACGGCCAGTTCGAGGTCACGATGAAATCCTGGTGCCGGTCCAGGAAAAGATCGGTGCGGGCCAACAAATAGCAACGCGCACCGGCATAAGCGCTGATAAGATCCATGCCGCCGGTTAGATGACCGCAGATCTCTTTGGATTCCAGCTCCTGGACAAACGCCCCGCGCGCAATCATCTGGTCCCCTTTCGACGTCATCAGGCGCAAACGCTGCTGCGCCCCTGCAAGGGACAACGCTTCCTCCAGGATACTCCAGTCCGACTATCAAGCCGATGCTGACCTCACCCCGGAACCACGTCGCCGCCTTGGTCTACCCCGTGTGACGAATCAGCGAATCAGTTCGTCACAGAAAGCAGTGTGACCCAGACGACCCCAAAAACATATAACCATTATCTGGGACTTTACGGGACCGCTAAAAGCTGAACCGATTCGAATCAAAAGGGCGATTGACCGCATCGGTCAATCGCCCCTTGATGGTCTTGCAGGCCCCGCCGGGCGCTGCGCCGGCCCGACGAGCCTGGTGGAGACCGCCGCCGTATCAAGCAGCCGTGTCCTGCTTCGCCAATCAGGCTGCTTCGCTGGAGGCCCAGCTGCGAAGGATCTTGGCCGCGCGCTCTTCGTTGATCTCGACCATACGGGCAAGACGCCGTTCCGGACCTTCCTTGACGCGGCGGTTGAAGGTGCCGGATTCTTCCATGTCGAGTTCCGAATCGCCTTCCTCGCCAAATCCGAAATCCGCGCCGAAGCCTTCCATCGGCATGGCGTTGCCGCCGCCAAGCGCCGCCGGTGAAAAATCGGGCAGTTCCAGGCCGTCTTCCATCCCGTCTTCGATCTCGTTGACGCCGCCGGCAAGCACTCCTGTGTTGCGGAGCAATGGCCGGAAGCCAAACAGGATGAGCAGGACTGCCACAGTGATGAAGGCAATGGCGTTGATGATGGTGCCCAGTTGGGTCTGCAGGGTGTCGACAAAACCCGGTTTCGTTGCATCGTCGATGAGCAGTTCGCTCGCCAGGAATTCCATCGTGGTGACCGAGGCGCGATCCCCCCGTTCGACATTCACGCCTGCGGCTGTGGCCACGACCTGCTCAAGCTCCGCAATATAGGCTGCGACCTGTTCGGGGGTCGGCGTCCCGCCAAGCATGGTGTTGATCCGGTCCTTGTTGACCACGACAGCGATCGACAATCCTTCGATCGCGTAGCTGTTGCGGACCGTGGACACGGTTTTCGAGTTGATTTCGAAATTGGTCTGTTCTTCCTTGCGTTCCGTCAACTCGCTGGATTGGGGTCCCTCGCCTCCGGCAGCGCCGGGATTCTGATCGGGAATGTTCTGCTGAACGGTCGCGGGAGCGTCGGTGGAAGACTGGTTTGACGACTGGTTTTCCCGGGTCACGCGGATCGAGCGCTCTACCCGGGATTCCGGATCGTAGACGGTTTCCTGGATCTGCTGGCTGTCGGTGTTGACCTCGGCATTGACGCTGGCCCGGAAGTTGTCGATTCCAAGAAACGGCGTCAGCGCCTTTTCGATGTTGGCCTCGACTTCATTCTGAACCAGTTGGACGATGGAGAGCGACCTGTTGAGGTTCGAGTTTGAGAAATCGTCTCCGGCGGCAAGCAATTTGCCGGTCGCGTCGAGCACGGTCACTTCATCGACATTCAGGCCCGGCACGGATGCGGCAACCAGATGCCGGATCGAATCCGCCGTGCGCGGCGCGAGATTATTGCCCGTGCGCACCATTACCGAGGCGGACGGCCGCTGATCGCCACGCCGGAAGTTGCCGCGGTCAGCCATGACGATGTGGACCCGCGCCGCCGAAATGCCGTTGATGGCCTGAATGGTCCGGGCGATTTCGCCCTCGAGCGCACGAACCCGGGTGATCTCCTGCATGAAGCTGGTCAGACCGAGCGATCCAACCTGATCGAACAGTTCATAGCCGGCGGTGTTCGAGGATGGCAATCCTCGTTCAGCGAGCAGCATTCGCGCCCGGCCGGTCAGGCCGGCTGGAACCGTGACGGATGACCCGTCTGCGCCGGTGGCAAAATCGATGTTTGCTTCGGCGAGCACCAGGCTGATCTGATTGACGTCCTCCCCGGTGAGGCCGATATACAGCGTCTCGCGGGTTGGCTTGTTGAGAAAGATCGCCGAGCCGATGATAAGCATCACGGCCAGGGCGCCAACGACGCCGAGCGCCATCAGTCTCGCCTGCCCCAGGCCCGCCAGGTTCTTGGAAATTAGTGTCAGCTGGTTCAACAGACTCATTCTGTATCCGCGCTCAAAAGGGTAAAGCCGGCCAGGATGACCGATGGGGTCAACCTAGGCTTTGAAACTTGCGCGAAAGTGGTCTGGGGCCGGCCATGCCACGCGGTCCGTCAAATGGGCGATGGATCGCGGCGGCGGACGTCAGAAGAACTCGAGATCGCCAGAGGCTTTCTGATAGATTTCGGCGGACGGCGCGGCATGTATCGAGGCTTTCAGACGTCGCTTCATGTCTTCCAGGGTGATCAGATTGAGCGCGGTTGTAATGTCGATCAGATGATCGGAATCGAGCCGCTCGCCTATGCCGTCGATAAAACCTGCCAGGCCGCGGGCTTTCTGAACGGCAAGGTCGATGCCCTGCATCACCCGCATGTGATCAGGAGACGCAAGAAATTCGGTAGAGCGGCCATTGGACAGCAACGGCTCAAGCCGTTCGATCAGCTCGGCGACATCGACAAGCTCCGAACTGATGCGCGCCATCACGTCATTCAAGGGTTCGTGAAGGTTGCCGCCGGGGTCAATAGGCGATTTCGTCATGGGCGGACTCCTTAGAAAAACTCGATCGACGTGTCCGCCGGCTTCGGTACAACAATTCTGGTCGGCGCCGTTTCAAGCGCCACGGTTTTCTGTGTTTCCGCTCCGGACAGCGGGTACTGGCGGGCGCGACCGCTCACAGGATAATATTCCAGCTTGCGCCCTACATCTCCGCCGGTGTTGCTGCCAACGATGCGAATGCCCTCGTCACTCAGGAACTGGTGCGCAAATTCAGCGTTCTTCTCCCCGACATTGGAAAATCCGGTAATCGTTTTGGCGCCGCCGATGATCTTGGCCTCCAAGCGCTCACGCCGGGCGCCCTGCTTCAACAGGCCGTTGATCAGCAGTTCCATAAGGTGAACGCCATATCTGGTCGCTTCGCCGCCCGATCCGTTGCTCTGGCCAGGCAGCAGGAAGTGGTTCATGCCCCCGACACCGGCAACCGGATCGCGCATGCATGCGGCGATACAGGAACCCAGAATCGTCGAAAGCACCACCTCAGGGTCGTTGGTGACTTTGAATTCACCCTGAATGACGTGGATCCTGCGAAACTGAACATCGGCTGTCACTTGAGCGCCCCAAACACCGCCTCGATGGCCGCTTTCATCTTTTCAATGGTGAAGGGCTTGGCCAGAACGTTGTTTGCGCCGAGTGCGGCGGCCTTTTGCACCAAGGCCCTGTCGCCCTGTGCGGTCAGCATGATGAATGCCGCCCGCTTGGTTGCAGGATTGCTGCGAACCGCCTGCAGCAGACCCAGACCATCCATTTTCGGCATGTTGAAGTCCGAAATGACCAGATGGTGCGGTTGCTGGCTCATGATCTTGGCGCCTTGCTCACCATCTCCGGCCACCGTGATCTGGGTGAACCCGAGCTGCTGAAGCGCATCGCCGAGCAGGAGCCGGCTGGTCACCTGATCATCAACTATGAGAACCTTGATCTTTTGTGCAATGGACATCATGCGACCCTATCTTTGCGAGAGGTTGTTGTTGTGGATTTGAGGATTTCCTCGCCAATCAGATTTAGCGGCAACTGGATTCCGACCGCGCCGATCTCTTGAGCAACCCGCGGCATTCCGTAGACCACGCAGGTTTTTTCATTCTGCCCGATGGTCGTGGCGCCGGCCTGACGCATCTTGAGAAGGCCTGCGGCGCCGTCCCGGCCCATGCCGGTCAGGATGATCCCGACGGCCTTCGCACCGGCGAGCGTGGAAACGGAATTGAACAGGACATCGACCGATGGCCGGTGACCATTGACGGGATCGCCATCGGTGAGAATGCACCGCGGCGCCAACGCATTGGAAATTTCCAGGTGACGCGTACCGCCGGGAGCCAGATAGATCCGGCCGATCTCCAGCCGGTCGCCATCTTCGGCTTCCTTGACCTGCGGCGCGCAAAGCCGGTTGAGACGTTCGGCAAAGCTCTTGGTGAAGGTTGCCGGCATGTGCTGGGTAATGACTGTTGGCGGGCAATTGGCGGGAAACTTGGTCAGAACCGCAATCAGCGCTTCGACGCCACCGGTGGATGCGCCGATGGCGATGATCTTGCGGGACGGCTGATAGTCGCTGGGCGCCGCATAGGCCGGCGCCGATGGCGCGGAATGATCTGCCGCTCCCGGATCAGGGCGGTGACGGTGCGAGCGCGCGGCAGCCTTGACCGTTTCCGCAAGGCCGGAAAAAGGCGAAGGATCGCCCGGCAACGGCTTGCCGACGCAGTCGAAGGCGCCAAGTTCCAGCGCCGCCAGGGTGGCTTCCGCGCCCCTGTTGGTCAGCGTCGACACCATGATCACCGGCATTGGCCTCAGTTTCATGATCTTGTCGAGAAACTCGATGCCGTTCATGTTCGGCATTTCGACATCGAGCGTTATCACGTCCGGATTGAGCTGCTTGATGGCATTGCGGGCTTCCATCGCGTCCCCGGCCTCGCCGACGACGTCAATACCCGGATCGCTTCGAAGCACAGCCTTGATCAGGCCACGCATGGTGGGCGAATCGTCGACAACAAGTACACGCGCTTGTGCTGTCATGATCGTCAGATCCTCCCCTTATGGCGATAGGTGGTGATGGCGGTGTTGTCGAAACGGTCCTTTCCCTCCCCGGAAAGACGTTCGGAATGACCGATGTAGAGATGCCCGCCCGGCGGCAGCAGATCCGCATACCGGACCCAGATCTTGGCCTGGGTCGGTTCGTCGAAATAGATCACCACGTTGCGGCAGAAGATGACGTCGAAGGGGCCGCGAAACGGCCACTGGGCCATCAGGTTGAGTTCGCGGAACGAGATCAGCTGCTTGACCTGATCGCCTACCTGCCACCGCTTCTCTGGCGTTTGCGTGAACCATTGCTTGCGCATAGCCGCATCGACCGTTTCAATCGACTGGCCGTCATAAATCCCGGCCTTGGCCTGGGCGATGATCTTCGGATCGATGTCGGTGGCGAGAATGCGGATGTCGAGGGTCGCGGCATTGGGCGCCATGCCGAGAATCGTCAGGGCGATCGAGTAGGGCTCCTGTCCATCCGAACATCCCGCGGACCATATCCGGACCCGGCCACCGGCCTTGGCGCGGGTCAGAAGACCCGGCAAGACTTCCGTGCGAAGATGGTCGAAATGATGGTTCTCGCGGAAGAAACGGGTGAAATTGGTGGTCAGAAAGCTCAGCATTTCGCGGCGCTCGGCGGCGCCATCCGAGGAACTGACCAAGGCACAGTAGTCCTTGAAGCTTGCCAGTCCGATCTGGCGGAGCCGCTTGGAAAGGCGCGAATAGACAAGCGACGCCTTGGTCTCGTTGAGTGCAATGCCTGCATCGGAATAGATCATGGCGGCAATTTCGGAGAGATCCTTGCGCGTGAGCGGGTATTCCCCGTTCACGAGGCAATCATCTGGCCGGCCTGACTGGAGTATGGCTGCGGCGCTCATGCTGCCTCGCTTTCAATGGACCCGAAAAGGGCGTTAAGTTGGATGAGGCAAACCATGCGGCCCTCGATCGGGATGATGCCCTGGACAAAGTCCCGGTCCATTTCCTTGCTGACGTCCGGCGGCGGCTGAATGTCGGTGGCGGGCACCGTCAAGATGTCCGACACCGAATCGACCAGCAGTCCGACAAACTGCTTGCCGATCTGAATGACGATGATGACATGGCGTTCGGAAGGATCGGTCGGCTCCATTCCCAGTCTCAGGGACATGTCCATGACCGGCAGGACCACGCCGCGCAGGTTGATCACACCTCGGACATAACCGGGTGAATGCGGCAGGGGTGTCGCGGGCGTCCATCCGCGAATTTCGCGCACAGCCATGACTTCGACGCAGAACTCCTGGTCGCCAATCGTGAACGCGATCAATTCGCACATGTCGTTGTCGGAAACCCGCATCAATCCACCCTCCCTCAACCGGTCGCCGAAAGCGTCATTTCGGAGCTCAGGGCATGGCCGCGGGACGCGGTAACCACCGCATCCACGTCAAGGATCAGCGCCACCCTGCCGTCGCCGAGAATGGTCGCCGCGGCGATGCCCGGAACGTTGGTGTAGTTGGCCTCAAGGCTCTTGATGACGACCTGCCGCTGGCCCTGGATCGCATCGACCATGAGCGCCCGCTGGCCGCCACCCTCGGATTCCACCAGCAGAGCGACACCGTCGATCGGATTGGCGAGGTCGGGGCGGAAGTTGAGGATATGCCCGACATCGATCAAAGGACAGAAGGTATCGCGGATCGCGATGAGCCGCTGGGTCGGCCCGAAGGCGTGTATGTCTTTCTTTTCGGGCTGCAGGGTTTCGACAATGGCGGTGAGCGGCACCACCAGGGTCTGGTTTGCGACCGTGACCACCATGCCGTCAAGAACCGCGAGGGTCAGCGGCAGGCTCATGGTGAAGACCGAGCCCTTGCCTGGCTTCGACGTGATCGAAATGCGACCGCCCAACTGCTGGATCGAGCGCTTGACCACATCCATGCCCACGCCGCGGCCGGAAATGTCCGACAGCTTTTCAGCCGTCGAGAAGCCGGGGTGGAAGATCAGGTTGTCGATCTCCTCGTCGCTGAGATTGGAATCCGGCGCGATGAGGCCATTCTCGATGGCCTTGGAACGAACACGCTCGCGATTGATGCCGGCGCCATCGTCGGCGATTTCGATGACAATGCGGCCGGAACGGTGCTTGGCGGTCAGGCGCAGGACGCCTTCGGCATTCTTGCCGAGCGCAAGGCGCTTCTCGGGTGTTTCCAGCCCGTGATCAACCGCATTGCGGATCATGTGCGTCAACGGCTCGGCGAGCTTGTCAATGACGGTCTTGTCAACCTCGGTGTTCTCGCCTTCGGTGACCAGGCGCACATTCTTGCCGGTCATGTCGGCAATTTCGCGAACAATGCGGCCCATGCGCTGGAATACCGGTTTGACCGGCTGCGCACGGATTGCCATCACGCTGTCCTGGATCTCCCGGGTCAGCTGCTGCAGTTCCTCGAGGCCGAGATTGATTGCCGACGAACCGCCGGTTTCGTTCTCGACCACGCTTTGCGCCAGCATCGCCTGGTTGATGACAAGTTCGCCAACCAGGTTGATGAGCCGGTCGACCCGGTCCAGATCAACCCGGATCGTCTGGGGTGCGGCGGGAACGGCTGCGACTGTGGCGTCCTTCTTTTCCGCTTCAGCGGCAATCGCCTTTTCAGCCCGGGGAAGGCTTGGCGGCGCCAGTGGCGCGTCCTCGGCGGGATTGGCTGCGGGCTCGGCAACAGCCGGTGCAGGCATGCTGACGACAACAGCGGGTTCGGCTGCCGCGACCGGCATGGCCGGCTCGTCATCAAGCATGGAAAGGTCGAACGGCACCGGCGCCATCGGCTGGTCCTCGCCCAACACGGTCTGGGCGGCAAACGCCTCTTCATCGGCGCCCGGCGTGACCTCGAACATGCAATCCCATTCGGCGAATTCAAAGACATGGCGAATGGCGTCTTCGTCCTTGTCGGTCTCGACGCGGATCAGCCAGGAGAAGTATGCGCCTTCCGGATCCAGTTGATCGATCGGGGGAAGCGTGTCGGTTTCGCAACGGACCTGAAGATCGCCGACCTTGGCAAGATCACGCAAAAGCAGAACGGCTTCATTGCCCTTGGCATAGAGATCGGACCGGGGCTTGAAGCGCACCGTGAACACGGACCGTCCGCCGCCACCGGCTTCCACCGGGCTGGCAGCGTCGTCTTCATCGCCAAAATCGTCGAAGCTGAACGGAACCGGCTGAAAACCGCTGTCTTCGGCAGGTTCCGGGGCTGCGGCTGCGGGTGCCTCCTGCTTGGCCGGCTCGGCTGCCGGAGCCGCCACGGGCAAGGGCGTGCCCTTGGCAAAGGCTTCAAGTTCCTTGACCAGGACCGATGTGCGGGATTTGTCGATGCTGCCGCCATCGCGGGATGCGGCAGTGAGATCGGCAAGAACATCGGCCGACTTCAGCATCACCTTGAGCAAATCAGAAGAAGTCTGAAGCTTGTTGGATCGAACGCAATCAAGTGTCGTCTCAAACACGTGAGCGAAGGCGACGAGCTCATCAAGTCCGAAGGCGCCGGCGCCGCCCTTGATCGAGTGCACCGCACGAAACACCGCATTGACCGTTTCCGGATCGGAGTCGCCGTCATTGATTCTGAGCAGACCGGATTCCAGTTCGGCGAGTTGCTCCTCGCATTCCTGGAAAAAGATCTCCTTGATTTCATTCATATCCATGGGACAGATCCTGTCAGGCGGTTACACGCTCAATTGCTGCGATCAGCTTGGAGGGATCGAAGGGCTTGACGATCCAGCCCGTCGCACCGGCCTCGCGGGCACGGTTCTTTTTTTCTGCGTCGCTTTCCGTCGTCAGCACCAGGATGGGGATCGCCCGGAAACGTTCGTTCTGGCGCACGCCTTCAATGAAGCCGAAGCCGTCCAGCCTTGGCATATTGATGTCGGTGACGATGACGTCCGGATTGGACTCCTCGAGCACTTCCAGGCCTTCGATGCCGTCTTCGGCCTGCACCGTTTCAAAGCCGGCATTGGTAAGGGTCACCAGCAACATGTTGCGGATGGTTCGCGAGTCATCGACCGTGAGAACCTTCTTCTTCATTTCAGTATCTCCTTTGGAAGCAGGGCTTCATCCGAAATTCCCAGCAATTGCAATGTCTTGATGAATGCGTCTGAAGCCTGCCTAACCGTGAGGCTCTGCTCTTCGGCGCGCCAGCTCTTTGCGGCAGCCAGGAGAACCTGAACACATTGCGCCCCGACCCTGGTCACCTCGGATGCGTCGATGTCGATGTCCTCACCCTTGTGCGCGAGTACTTGTTCATGCAGCCTGCTGGCCGCGTTGAGGTCCAGCACCTCGGGCAGTTTGAGTATTTTCGCTGCTGCGTCGTTGGACGACATGTCAGATATCCTCACGTGTGAATGGGCTTATGCTGTTTGCCGCAGCCTTTTGATCTCGTGTCATCGGGCCAGCCTCCGCTGCGGAATGCGATCCTGCGTGCTCTGTGCCGGAGAAGTCCGGCCCGTCAGTTCCACGCTCTGGAAGCCCGCGTGATGGGCCTGCCGGTGCAACCTTATCTGTTCGCCGAGTTCGGTGATCACCAGATGCAGATCCGCGCCGGTTTCGGACATGCCCGCCAGGCGCGCGCTGCCGGATGCGATCAGGCCCGCGGTTTGCCCGAGGGAAGCGGCGGAACTGGAAAGCTGCACAGCCTGGGTGTCCGCATCGGCGCCCACGCCCGTTACCGATTGAGATATACGGCCAACCTGCTCGACCAACCCTGAGATGGCCGAACGGGTCTGGTCGACCAGGCCGACGCCGCGTCCGACATGGGACTTGGCGTCGGAGACGAGGTCCTTGATTTCACTGGCAGCGCCCGCCGATCTTTGGGCAAGCGCGCGAACCTCGGTGGCGACGACCGCAAAGCCTCGGCCCGCATCACCTGCGCGCGCGGCCTCGATGCCGGCATTGAGTGCCAGGAGATTGGTCTGAAACGCGATTTCATCGATCACCGAGATGATCTTGCCGATTTGTTCGGCGGATCTTTCCACACCAGCCATCGCATCGATGGCGTTTTCAACAACCCTGTCGCCTGCCTCGGCGCTCTGGCGGGCCTCGGCGATCAGCGTCTCAGCCTTGCGGGCTGTCTCCGCGGTAAGGCGGATGCGGCCGGCAACCGCTGCAAGTGCGTCCTGCTCGCCGCCGATGGCGGCGCCGTGGCTGTCGATTTCCGCGCGGACCGATTCGATGTCGTCGCTCAGGCGCTGGGCCAGGGATTCGGCTTCCGAAAGCCGCGCAGCGGATGTCGCCACCAGATCTTCAAGGCGGCTGACGGCACGATTGAAATTATCCGCTACCCCATGGTGCGGTTCGATGCTTGCCGGCTCGACGCGCACTGACAGATCGCCGTCGGCCAGTTGCGCCAAGGCAGCGCCAAGGGTTGCTTCAACAAGTTCGCGCTCTGTGGCAATCGCGTTCTCGCGCTGTCGGGTCGATGTTCTGGTTTGCTCGCTGAGGCGGTGCGAGACCTGCATGTCGATATCGATAAGTGCGGCCTTGACGACATCGACCAACCTGTCGGCCAGCAGATTGCGTTCGGCCCGGCCTGAAAACCTCTTGAATATCCCGGTGCGGCCTTCATCAACGAGGCGGCGGATGACCCGCTCCAGCACCAGCGCATGACCGCCGATCGACCAGCCGGAATCAAGGCCTATCTTCTGACGGACTTCGCCGAGAATAACCGAGCGATCGACATAGAGACCATCAAACCGGCCATCGGCGAGGATCGACCAATGCGCCACTTCGAGTTCTTCCAGCCTGTCGATCTGGCGGGCCGAGGTGAACAGCGAGGCGATTTCGGGGGTGTTCTGGAGCCGTTCGAAAAAGGCGGACAGCGCGATCCGGGCTTCGGATTCGATCATCGGCCGCATGGCGCGCAGGCGTTCGCGGCCTTCGGCATCGAAGGCGGTCAGTTCAAGACGCGCGCGCAGGCCGTCAGCGGCCGCCGCATCCCTCACCCTTGCCTGAACATGCCCCACGCGCTTACCCCAATCGGCGGCTTTTGGCCGCGCATTGCCTTTGAGCCTGGCTATTCCCCGAAGTGAACGACTAACCGTTTTGCGCGCCCTTCACCCTTCTGGTGATGGGATACACTTGCCGTAGGCGCTGCCTGGCTCATGAAATCTTGTGAATCCGGATCATTTCCGGGACGGAGAAGCGGCTTCATGCCTTTGTGAGGGCGGATGGCCGCACCAATCACAATTCTCCGAGTGAGCAGATTTTTACGTGTTAATCCTTGCCTGAAGGTTAACTTCTTATCACCAGTGTTAAGGATATGTTTGGGTTAACGCGGGCTTGTCGCGCCATGCCTTGGTCAAGGGCTCGAAGGCGTTGCCGATTTTTTGGATTGTTGCCGACTGTTCAGCTTTGTCAGATTTGATCGAAGGTGAAAAAGATGTGGTTACCTGCGCAAGCTTCGCGCAAGTTGCCTCAGGCAAAGACTTGGTCATCGATGACAATGATGTCACCAGGAACCGAGCAATGATTGTTCTAGGAATTGGCGCGATCGCAATCGCAACCGCCACACTCGCAAGCTTCTCCCTGCTTTTGCGCTCAAACGAAATGCGCGTCCGGCAGAACCCGGTTTTCTGAACAGGCCAGTGCCTGCGGAAAAATCTGAGGCCGACCTGCGTCAGATGGCAGCGATGTGATTGTCCCAGGCGCAGTCATGGGTCGAGTTTGCGAACCGGCCTGCCTCGCTTGAGCTGACAAACCCATCCCTGCTTGCCTGAACACCGCAGCTGCGGGACGCCGTTTCGATATGGAGCGGATGGCCGGATCGCGTGTCCAGCGTGACCACCGCACCGCCTTTCGGCGAGGCGATGGCAAGGGTGACCCCGTCATTGCCGATGGCGACAGACCCGGCATATTTGCCAAGCGCAAGGGCGGCATCATTCGGCAGATCCACCGAGACCAAGCCCGTATCTCCGCCCAGCCGGGCCAGAACCGGCACATCATCCATCATGTCGCCCTCGTACTGGCCTCCGATCCATACCTGGTGACGGGCATCCACGGCCATATGGCGCAGGGACAGCCGGTGCAGCCTGGCCGGCAAGGCGTGCGAGGAGATGAGAGTTCCGGTTTCGGTATCGATCAGAGCAATCGACGGCGCCATGGTCGGTAGATTGAGCTTGTGGCGGCCCTGATCGGGGTGGGTGCGGATCCCGCCATTGGCGACACACAGCGTCTTGCCGTCCGGCATGAGCACGATCTCGTGCGGGCCGATGCCGTGGGATGGGAATTCGCCGATACGGGTGAAGCCGGCGGTGGCGCCATAGATGCCGATTATGCCGTCCCCGGTCTCAAACGCATTCTCGGCTGCAAACAGCACCTGACCGTCCGGCGAAAACACGCCGTGGCCATAAAAGTGCCGGTCTCTAGGCGTGTGAAAGGCAACCGGTGCGGACGCTCGGCCCTTGTGCAGGGCGACGGCGAAGTTACCGGGGCGCCGCGCAAAGGCTACCAGCCATTTGGCGTGCGCGCTGGTGGCAAAGCCGTGGCCCCGGCCCGGCAGCAGATGGGTTGAAACAAGGGCGCCCGCGCCGTCGAGGATCGCCACGCCATAGGCGCCTTGCGGGTCCATGTAGGCGGATGCGAACAGCAGCTCCGATTTGGCCAGCCGTTCCGCGCCGGCTGGCGTAAGGGCGGACAACCAGGCCAGACCGGCGCCCGCCAGGAAATTGCGCCGTTCAAGGACCAGCCGGCTCAATCTCCATCTCCGAACGAGAAGCCGACGGCCAGCCCCCCGGCCTGGGCGAATTCCCGATCCAGCCGCCCGATGATGATCTTGATGGCGTAGGCGAGATAGACCAGTTTTTCGCGTGTCTGCGGATCGGCCAGAAGCTCGTCAATCGGGGCATCTAGGCTGTCGGCTGTCCGGATAGCCTGGTTGAATTCAAAGCGGATGGTGTCTCCCAGCCGGGGCGCGAGGACCTGGGAAACCACTTCGATCCCGCTTCGGGTAAACAGCTCTTCGAGGCCCGACACCCCGGCGCTGATGGACGGCAACGTCATCTCCGAACGCCAGTAGAGCGCAGATTTTGCACGATCCCGAGCGGGGTTTTCCTTGTCGAGGAAAGCGCCGAGACGTGTGTCATGGATCGCCTCGAGCCCGTGGATCATCTGCCCCAGCACAACATTCAAGGCTTCAAGGTCTGTCCTGAACAACGGATTGTCCGGGCCGGGCTTCAGGAACACCGTCAGATAGGCGCTGCCCTGCGCCCAGCCGGCAATCAGCTCGCCGGAGAGGTTGGCGGTGTTGGTTGCAGCGGCCCGGCCAAACAGGCAGCGGTGGCTGGCATCGCCCTCAGCCAGGGCCTGGCTGCCTGAGCCAAACAGAATGAATTCGAGCGCGCCGAGCCCTTGCATGGCGACACTCTGGCTGGCGAGCGAGGCCGCATCGGTGACGCTGTCATCCTTTGCCGCAATCGCTGCCTGGACCTGTTTCCTGCCGGTGCCCTTACGGTCTGGAAAGAAAAGGATGCGTTCCAGCCGGTTTTTCGACATCACCGCACCAAGCCGGAGCCACTCGATGCGCGACCATTGGCCTGCGGCATCGCGGAAAGCCGCGCGCGCCCGCTCCAGTGCTAAGTCCGACGGGTTGGCGCACAAGGCCTCAAAGGACGCCTGCAACTCACTTGCCGCAGCGCTGAAGCCGGCGTAGCGCGGACGAACATAGTCGACAACCATTCGCTCCAGCACCGGTTCGATCGACGGTGCGGTCTCGACCTGCTCTGCCCTGGCGAAGCCCGGACCCAGCGTCAGCGCCAGAACGACTGTCAGCAAAGGCCGCATCAGAGGCTTTCCAGAAACTTCAGCAGGCTGTCACGCTCGGCCTTGTCCAGCGCCGCGAAGCCGTCGCGGGCGGCCTGGGCCTCGCCGCCATGCCAGAGAATGGCTTCGGTCAGATTGCGCGCCCGTCCGTCATGCAGGAAAAACGTGTGGCCGTTGACGGTTTCTATCAGGCCGATGCCCCACAGCGGCGGCGTGCGCCATTCCCGGCCATTGGCGACGCCAACCTGCTGGCCGTCGGCCAAGCCTTCGCCCATGTCGTGCAGCAGGATATCGGAATAGGGCCAGATCAGCTGGAACCGGTGCGCCGGGTTTTCCGCCGTGCGGGACGTGACAAATTTCGGAGTATGGCAGGAGGTGCAGCCGAGATTGTAGAACAGCTGCTTTCCGGCAAGCACGGTCTTGTCATCCACATCGCGTCGCGCCGGGACGGCCAGGTTCTCCGAATAGAACGTGACGAGTTCGAGGACCGGGTCGGGCGCTTCGGTGTCACCCAGGCCGGGCTGAACTCCGGTCGCGAGTTCCAGGCACTCGGTCTGGGCCGGGGTGCAATCGCCATGGCTGTTGGGTACATCCGGCGTGGAAATACCGATATCGCCGGCAAAGGCGCTGGCCGATTGCTGGCGCACGGTCGCATTCTGGGCCTTCCAGCCGAAACGGCCGATCGCGAGCTGCCCTGTAGCGGGATCACGGGACAGGGCGACGCGGCCCGACACACCATCGCCGTCATGGTCATCCGGGTCCGCGCGGGCAAGAATGTCAGCCGGTTGAATGGCTTCGATCAGCCCCATGCCGGTCATTGGCGGCGTCATGCGCGGCGACAAGGTCGTCTCCGGATCGAGCGGACCATAGCCGAGATCGGCGACGCTGTAGGCGGGCTTGCGCAGCGAGATCAGCGTTCCATCACCAAGTTCGACCGGCTGCTCCCGGTACTCGATCACCATGCGGCCTTCGGATCTCAAACCCGGCACCGCCAGGTCCTGCAACTGACCGCCATAGACTGGATCGGGAAGTGAGGCGACGAGGTGGTCTTCCAGAGCCTGACGCTCCTCGTCGGTCCGGGCCGGCCGGGCGAGACGCAGGAACATCGATGTCGCATCCGCCGCCCCTTCCGGCGGATGGCCGCGGCCGTCCTTGATGTGGCAGCTCTGGCAGGCCCTTGCGTTAAACAGCGGACCCAGCCCGTCTGACGCCTGTGTCGAGGACGGCGACGAGACCCACAGCTTGCGGAACAGGGCGTTTCCGAGCTTGAAGGTCTCTTCTTCCTTGAAGGTCAGATTGGTGTTGAAGTGGGATAGCGAGTCCCTGTTGACCAGCTTGGTCGATGTGCCGGCGCCGCCCTGCATCACCTCGAATTTTTCTGCGGCCTCGAATGAATCTGCCGGCTCAACGACGCGCTCAACCCGCTTGCGGTCCGGCTCGGAAAGATCGTCGCGCGTGTGCGGCAGTTCAGCCAACTCGCCGGCTGCGACCGGGCTTCCCGCTATGAACAGGGCTGCAAGACTGCCCGCAAATGCTGATCTGAAGTGATGCGAACTTGGTCGCGCCGGAAGGAAAGCTGAAAATTTTTCGGTCATGTTTCGCCGGACGGAATTGTCTTCCGCCGACGAGGGAAAATGATTCGCCAGGATCATCCAATAATATCCTGGCGACGATTTCGTGACAGTCATTGCACTCTCTTTGCGATCAGTCCTGATCTGCAGATGACGCGTTCAACTGGCCGTATTTCTGTTCGCCCAGATTGCCGAGCAGCTGCAGTTGGGTTTCGAGAAAATCGATGTGGCCTTCCTCGTCGGCGATCAGCGATTCGAAGAGGTTCTTGCTGACATAGTCGCCCTCTTTTTCACAGATATCGCGCGATTTGGTGTAGGCTTTCCAGGCATCCTGTTCGCCGGCCAGATCAGCTTCGAGAACCTCCTTCAGGTTCTGACCGATCCTGAGCGGCGCTACATTCTGCAAGTTGGGGAAGCCGTCGAGGAAGATGATGCGCTCGACCAGCTTTGTCGGCGTGCTGCATTTCCTCGATGCTCTCCGCGCGCTCCTTGGCCGCGAGCTTGGTGAAACCCCAATCCTCCAGCAACCGGTAATGCAGCCAGTACTGGTTGACCGCGGCCAGTTCGAGAAACAGCGCTTCATTCAGGCATTCGACGACTTTTTTGCTCTTTTTCATGGTATGTCCTATCGCGTTTGTGACAATGCTATCACTTAGCGTATCCGGTCACGGGTGACGAATGTCTTTTCGCGGCGTTGTTTCTTTTTGCCTTTTCCATCCGCGTTCGCTGGTCGGCGATACGGTTGAGCAGTTCCACCACCTTGGGCGCGGGACTTTCCATGAGTTCATGATAACGCCGGGTCGTCTCGACGATGATGTTGATGACGCCGGGAAAACACCCGCAGCATTTGCCGCGGGCGCTCATGGCCTGGAACACCTTTCCCGGCGTGATCAATTGCCACTCATCGGCCACGAGGAAGTCATGGATGACGTCCTCGATGTCCTTGCTGGTGACGATGTTGCAGCTGCAAACGATCATGGCGCTTTCTCTTACTGGAAGACCGCTTCGGGGCTGTCGAGGCTGTCGGAGCCTTCAAGCTCGATGGCGCCCAGGTCGAGCACGGCAATGGCGCGCTCGATCGAGCGCGTCTGCTTGATCAGACCGTCGATCGCCGCCTGAACCGTGGCGTTGCCTTCGGCATTGCCGGTGGCGATCATCTGGTCATAGGCTTCGACCGTCTCGGCACGGGCGACCATGGCGCCCATGGCCGTAATGGTGGCGTCGAGGTCCGCCGAAAGCTCTGCGGCAATGGCCGGCTCCTTCTGGCTCACAAGCTCCGCCAGCGACGGACCGGTCAGCTCGGTGCCGTCGGCGCGGGTGTAGGAACCGGTGAAGGCCGTTCGGATGCCCACGGCGTTGTAGTGATGCGAGTTGTGGGTGTTGTCGGAGAAGCAGTCATGCTCCTCTTCCGGGTCGCCCAGCAGCAGGCCGAGCTTCATGCGTTCGCCGGCCAGTTCCCCGTAGGACAGCGAGCCCATGCCAGTGAGAATAGCCGAGAGCCCGCCGGCGACGCCGGCTTCCTCAAGCGCCGCGCGCGCGGCGCCGCCGGCCTTCCAGTTGGCAACCATTTCCTCAAGATCGGCCACCAGCAGATCGCTCGCTGCGCCGAGATATTCCCGGCGCCGGTCGCAGTTTTCGCCCGTGCAATTCTCCAGGCTGTAGTCCGTGGCCGGGCGGGCACCGGCGCCCGGCCCGTTGCCGTTCAAGTCCTGGCCCCAGAGCAGGAATTCGATGGCATGATAGCCCGAGGCGACATTGGCCTCGATGCCGCCGGCTTCCTGCAAGGTTCCGGAAATCAGCTCCGGTGTGATCTTGCCGGCGTCGATCATCGCGCCATTGATCTCGATCGCGGGATTGGCGATGACATTGGCGGTGAACAGGACATTCTCGTCGCTCTCCGTGCCGTAACTCGGATCGACGTAATCGATCAATCCCTCGTCGAGCGGCCAGGCGTTCACGCGGCCTTCCCAGTCATCAACTATGGCGTTGCCAAACCGGTAAACCTCTGACTGCTGGTAGGGAACACGGGCGGCAAGCCAGGCAGTCCTGGCAGCCTCAAGCGTCTCCTCGTCGGGAGCCGCGAGGAATGCCTCGATGGTCGCGTCGAGAGCTTGCGCGGTTGTCAGGGAATCCTGGTATTTCGCCTCGGCAATGGCGGCATAGTGCGCAATTACCGCTTCCGGCGTGACATCGGCATGAGCCATTGCGGTGAGCGAGGTCGAGGCCAGGAGGCCGAGCCCTATCAGTTTCGCGAGATGTTTCATGATCCGTTAAACTCCTGATTTTACTAATTCTTCAGTGCAGCGACGCACCCGATTGTGACGAGGCGAACGCGGATGACCGGAAGTCGATATCAGCAAAGGCGCCCAGCGGGATCGGCGTGAGCCGGTGGCCATGACCGAGCAGCACCGCCGCATAGGCGCTCGCCCGGTCAACAACCTCGAAACAAGCCTCCGAACAGGTGAGCAGCTTGGCCGAATGCACCATCGCGGCCTCATCCCCATGCTGCGCGCCGGCCACCATGCCGAGCACCAGGCATTCGTCGCGGCACAGATGACCGGTGCCCGGCTTGTAAAACCTCAAAGGACAGGTGGCGCATATGCCCAGACGTTCGATCAGGGACGTCATCACATCAAGCGCGTACTGGCCGTCAATTGCACCCAGCGCCTGGGCATGGGCGGACATGGCGGCATCCCAATAGCGCAAATCCCTGTGAGCCAGACCGGCCACGCAATTGCGATACCCGTTGACGACGAGGTTTTCCGGCTGCTGGCGAAGATACGCCGCTGCCGGGCAGTCCCCGCCTCCATCTCGATGTGATCGCGTCATGCCTACCCCACATGTTCAAACATGAGAATTTTGGTATTGTAATTGTAAAGTGGAGTCAAACTGTATAGTTTAGAATGACTCCAAAGAACGCCCAACCGGAGCTCCGGTAACTGATGGATTTTCAGTCAGATGACATGGTTTCGCCCAGCAAATCCCGCGCATCTGCCTTTCAACCAAAACCTCCTCAGCGGGTCCATTGCCGAATGCCTTGACCTGCCTATGTTCTCGACATCGCCGGACGCGCGGCCGAACGCGCGATTGGGCCCGAGCCGAGTTCTGAGGACATGCGTGGATGACTGATTTGCCGCCTCTTTCGATTGCGCTGATTCTGGGCAGCGGCCCGACCGCGCCACGCCTTCAGAACTGGCCAAAACCTGCCAATGTGAGCCTTGTGGCCATCAACAACGCCTGGCGCGTCAGAGCGGATTGGGACTATCTCATTCATGCGGGCGATTTTCCGGCCACAAGGATGCCTGACAGGCTGGGGCCCGGACAACGCGTCCACAGCCATGAAAGCTACGTTCCGGCACAGAACAGCTATGGCGGCTTCGTCTATGGGGGAGGAACCATGGCGTTTACGGCAGGGTACTGGGCTCTCGCCGTCCTCAAGCCCGATATTCTCGCCTATTACGCCTGTGACATGACCTATTGCGGCAATGTGACACATTTTTACGGCGCGGGAACAGCCGACCCCTTGCGCCCGGATGTCACCTTGCAATCGCTTGAAGCCAAATCCATCCGGCTGATGGCGCTGGCGGCGCTGCAGGGCTGTGCCTGCATCAATCTGTCGACAGAGCCGAGCAGCCGGCTCTCATTTCCGAGAGTGGGACTCTCCGAGCTCGGGAAGCAGACGCCCGAAGTCCGGATCGACGCTGATGCGGTGGAGGCGGCGCTCCGCGAAGAAGCCAGGCTTGGCTACCTGATCGAGGACGGGGAATACTGGCGTCACACCGACCGCTTTGACGCCTGCGCACTTTCAAGTCTTGATGATCTATGGCTGAGCGCCTGCAGCACGCCAGAGCTGGAGAAACGTTTCGCCTGACCCCCTCCGCTCAGCGGCGCGATTCCGACAGTTGACTCATGGCCGTCAGCAGAGATCGCGCCTCCGGATCGCGCGCATCCAGCACGTCAAAATGCCTGCTGTCTCCAGCCGAAGCCTTGGGTCAATGGGGCTCATTCGCTTGTCACTTTTCTCATCTGGGACGATCGGTCGAAAGCGCTCCGGCACTTAAATCCTTGAATATACAATAGTCGAATAGCAACCAAGCCAAGACCGTGTTTGGCTGCGTCATGCTATCACCGTAGCTAAATGGGGCAGGACTGGGAGGTTTTGCCGATTTCACTCATGGGAGGATTTTATGACGAAGTTTCAATTAAATCGCCGTACGCTGATCAAATCAGGTGCGGCCATCGGTGCGGGTCTCGCACTGCCAACAATTTTCACCAGCTCTGCCCGCGCCTATCTGAATGAGCCCAAGGGCGGCACCGTCACTCTCGGCTTCAACGTGCCGCAGACAGGACCCTATGCGGATGAAGGCCTCGACGAATTGCGCGCCCAGGAACTGGCTGTCCAGCACCTGAACGGCGAAGGCGACGGCGGGATGCTGAACACGTTCTCGTCCAAGGCCCTCAAGGGCAACGGCATCCTCGGCAAGAAAGTCCAGTTCGTCTCCGGCGACACCCAGACCAAGTCGGACGCAGCCCGCGCTGCAGCAAAGTCGATGATCGAAAAAGACGGCGCCGTCATGATCAATGGCGGTTCCTCATCGGGCGTCGCCGTGGCCGTCCAGAGCCTTTGCCAGGAAGCTGGCGTGATCTTCATGGCTGGCCTCACCCACTCCAACGACACCACCGGCAAGGACAAGAAGCGCAACGGCTTCCGTCACTTCTTCAATGCCTATATGTCGGGCCAGGCATTGGCTCCCGTGCTGAATGCCGCTTACGGCGCAGACCGTCGGGCCTACCACCTGACCGCCGACTACACCTGGGGCTGGACGCAGCAGGAATCGATCCAGGAAGCGACCGAAAAACTGGGCTGGGAGACAGTCAACAACGTGCTCACCCCGCTGGCTGCGACCGACTTCTCGTCCTACATCGCACCGGTCCTCAATTCCGGTGCGGATGTGTTGATCCTGAACCATTACGGCGGCAACATGGTCAACTCGCTGACCAACGCCGTGCAGTTCGGCCTGCGCGACAAGATGGTCAACGGCAAGCAGTTCGAAATTGTCGTTCCGCTCTACTCCGAGCTTATGGCGGCAGGCGCAGGCGCAAACGTGCGTGGCGTTATCGGCTCAATGAACTGGAACTGGCAGCTGCAGGACGAAGGCTCCAAGGCCTTCGTGAAGTCCTTCGGCGAAAAGTACGGCCGTCCGCCTTCAAACTCCGCGCACACATGCTACGCGCAGGTGATGCTGTATGCCGATGCATGCGAACGCGCCGGCACATTCGATCCTTGTGGCGTGGTTGACGCGCTCGAAGGCTTCGAATTCGACGGCATGGGCAATGGCCCGACCCTCTACCGCGCCGACGATCACCAGTGCTTCAAGGACGTGCTGGTGATGAAGGGCACGGAGAACCCGACAAACGAGTACGACACGCTGGAAATCGTCGAAGTGACCCCGCGTGCGCAGGTCGAATATGCTCCCGACCACCCGATGTTCGCCGGTGGCGACCTCGGCCAGTGCAACTCCGGCGCATAACTGACTTCACAGGTTTGCCGCGCCGCCTCACAAGCGGCGCGGCTTTCTACTTGAATTGAGGACACAAGCCGCTGCGCCCATGGCGCGCGGGTTTGTTGGTGCGGGCTTCACGATGGACGCAATCATTCTCCAAGTTCTGAACGGTCTGGACAAAGGCAGCGCCTATGCCATGATCGCACTCGGACTGACACTCATTTTCGGCACACTCGGCGTCGTGAACTTCGCGCACGGCGCATTGTTCATGCTCGGCGCCTTCTGTGCCGTCACGCTTCAGCGAATCCTGTCGTTGTCCTACACGGTCGAGGATCCAACCCAGACGGACTTTCTGGGCAATCCGCTGAAAGTCGACACGCCCTACATAGTGAGCTGGTTCGGTGACGCGACCGGAAACGCCATTCTGAACTGGTCCGTTCCGCTGGCCATCCTGTTTGCCATACCGGTCATGCTCCTCATCGGCTACGTGATGGAACGCGGACTGATCAAGCATTTCTACAAGCGGCCCCATGCTGACCAGATTCTTGTCACCTTCGGCCTGGCCATCGTCATTCAGGAAATCGTCAAATATTTCTATGGCGCCAATCCGATTCCGACGCCTGCCCCGGACATGTTCAGGGGCTCGGTCGATTTCGGCGTGATGATCGGCTTCGCCCAGAACGAGATCATCTACCCCTACTGGCGGCTGGTTTACTTCCTGTTTTCGGCGGTCATCATCGGCTCGGTCTTTGCCTTTCTTCGGTTCACCACCTTCGGCATGGTGGTCCGCGCAGGCATGGCCGACCGCGAGACGGTCGGCCTTCTCGGCATCAATATCGACAAGCGCTTCACCATCATGTTCGGCATTGCCGCGGCAGTGGCCGGTCTTGCCGGCGTCATGTACGCGCCGATCAATTCGCCCAACTACCACATGGGCATGGACTTCCTGGTGCTGTCCTTCGTTGTGGTTGTTGTCGGCGGCATGGGCTCCCTGCCCGGCGCCGTGCTTGCCGGTTTCCTGCTCGGCATTCTCGAGAGCTTTGCCTCGATGAACGAAGTCAAGTCGGTGATCCCGGGGATCGATCAAATCATCATTTATCTCGTTGCAATCATCATCCTTTTGACCCGCCCGCGCGGTCTTATGGGTCGCAAAGGCGTGATGGAGGAATAATCCATGCTGGGTCTGAGTAAGAAAGACACTACCTTTCTGCTGATCGTCATCTTTCTGACATTGGCGACACCAATTCTGCTGCAGCCGTTCCCTGAAGGTTCGGCCCTGGCTCAGTTCAATGCCGGGTACCCGGATCTGATGCAGCGCTTCGCGATCTACGGGATCTTCGCGATCGGTTTCAACATCCTGTTCGGTCTGACCGGCTACCTCTCGTTCGGTCACGCCGCCTTCCTGGGCGTCGGATCCTACTCCGTGGTCTGGATGTACAAACTCCTGAGCTACAATGTGCTTCCCGGCCTTATCCTGGCCGTGCTCATGTCAGCGCTGTTTGCCTTGTTCATCGGCTTCATCTCGCTGCGCCGATCGGGTATCTACTTCTCGATCCTGACGCTGGCCTTTGCCCAGATGTCGTTCAACCTGGCCTATTCGGTGCTGACGCCACTCACCAATGGGGAAACCGGTCTGCAGGTCTACACCAATGATCCGCAGGTTCTGATGAGCGCGGGGAGCCCGACCAGCCCCCACTTCTTCGGCATCGTCATGAACGAGAGCGCAAAAATTGATGTCGGCGGATGGCAGTTCACCTTCTCCAACGGCTATTATTTCTGCGCCATCATCGCGATCATCGTGTTCTATCTCTCGCTCAGGATCTTCCGGTCACCCTTTGGCATCATGCTGCGCGCCATCAAGACCAACCAGACACGGATGAGCTATACCGGTCTCAATTCGAGGCCTTACACGCTCGCCGCGTTCGTGATCTCCGGCATGTATGCCGGTCTCGCAGGCGGCCTGCTGGCCTCGATGGACCCGCTTGCAGGCGCCGAGCGCATGCAGTGGACAGCCTCTGGCGAAGTGGTGCTGATGACCATTCTGGGCGGCGCCGGCACTCTGATGGGTCCGGTTCTGGGCGCCGGCTTCATCAAGTACTTTGAAAACATCTTTTCCAAGATCAATGACAACATCCTGTACGCATGGTTCTCCGCTCTTCCAGAGGGGCTGGCAGATGCGCTTGTGTTCATGCTGCATCCCTTCATTGGCAAGGGCTGGAACCTGACACTCGGCCTCTTGTTCATGCTGGTGGTCATCTTCCTGCCCGGCGGCCTGATGGAAGGCGGCAGCCGCATCTGGGGCCTGATCACGGGCAAGAACCGGAAGTCCAAAAAGGCGGGCAAGGATCCCGAACATCACCCCAAACCATCAGCCCACGTAAACTGATCGGCGGAGATACAAGACATGGGAATTCTCGAAGTCTCTAACGTCAACAAGAGGTTTGGTGGTCTGCAGGCGCTGGGCAATGTCAATCTGGACATTGCAGCCGGCACTGTCCACGCCATCATCGGACCGAACGGAGCCGGCAAATCGACCCTGTTGAATGTGCTGGTCGGCAAACTGATCCCCGACACCGGAACGGTGCTGTTCAATGGCGTGTCGGTTCTTGGCCGCAAACCCTACGAGATCAACCAGCTGGGCATTTCCCGCGTTTTCCAGACGCCGGAAATCTTCAGCGACCTCACGGTTTTCGAAAACATGCTGATCCCGTGCTTCGCCAAGCGCGATGGGTCTTTCCGCCTGCATGCGCTGGAATCGATCGCTGCGGAAAAGGACCTGATCGAGAAGGCGGAGCACATGCTGACCGAAGTCAACATGGCCGACAAGCGGCATATGCTGGCAAGTTCCCTTTCGCGCGGCGACAAGCGGCGGCTTGAGATGGCGATGTGCCTGGTGCAGGAGCCAAAACTGCTTCTGCTCGATGAACCCACCGCCGGCATGGCGCGTGCCGACACCAACAACACCATCGATCTGCTCAATCAGATCCATGACAGCCGGGAGATCACCATGGTGATCATCGAGCACGACATGCATGTCGTCTTCTCGCTCGCCAAACGCATTACCGTTCTGGCGCAGGGCTCGCCCCTGGTCGAGGACACCCCCGACAACATCAAGGGGCATCCGAAAGTGAAGGAAGCCTATCTTGGAGAGGCCGCAGCATGAACGAGATCGCACCCGACAAGGTCAGGCAGCAATACGAACGCCCTGACTATTCCAAATACGCCAACAAGGCCGCAACCGCTCCGGCGTTTCTGTCCGTGCACGATATTCACGCCTATTACGGTGAGAGCTATATCGTTCAGGGTGTGAGCTTCAACGTGCATGAGGGAGAAATTCTGGCGCTGCTCGGCCGCAACGGCGCAGGCAAGACCTCGACCCTGCGCGCCATCGCTCAGATCGGCTCTCCCCTGATGACCAGTGGCGAGGTCTGGCTTGACCACCAGCCGCTGCACAGGATGAAGTCGCATGAAGCATCCCAGGCCGGATTGTCGCTGGTGCCGGAAGACCGCCGCATCATTCCCGGACTGACGGTCGAGGAAAACATCCAGCTGGCACAGATCGCGCCGCCGATCGGCTGGTCGCTGGAGCGGATCTATGAGCTGTTTCCGAGGCTCGGCGAGCGCCGCAAACAGGAAGGCGTGACATTGTCGGGTGGCGAGCAGCAGATGTTGTCGATCGGCCGGGCATTGGCGCGCGACATCAAGGTCCTGCTTCTCGACGAGCCGTATGAAGGCCTCGCGCCGGTGATCGTCGACGAGATCGAAAAGACGCTCAACATCATCAAGCAACAGGGTATCACCACCATCCTCGTCGAACAGAACGCCGTGCGGGCGCTGAAGCTGGCCGACCGTGCAGTCATCCTCGAATCCGGCGAAGTCGTGTTCGACGGCACCGCGGATGACGTGCTGCACAATGAGCAATTGCGCCACGACTATCTGGCGATTTAAGCGCAGTTTACTGCCTGGACCTTGAAAACTGGCGGCGCCACGGGCTTGCCGCCAGTTGCGGTTTCAGGCATCTTCCAGATTGTCCGGTTTGAAGCCGTGGCCATTTGCCGTAGACTGGCAGCGTGACACAGCCCATCCTCTACTCCTTCCGCCGCTGTCCCTATGCCATCCGCGCCCGGCTGGCGATCGCCTCGGCCGGCAGTCCGGTCGAGCTGCGCGAGGTCGTGTTGCGGCAAAAGCCGGAGGCTTTTCTGCAGGCCTCGCCGAGCGGCACCGTCCCCTGCCTTGTCACCGCCGGCGGCGTGATTGACGAGAGTTTGGATGTCATGCTGTGGGCTCTCGGGCAGAAGGACCCGGAAGGCTGGCTCTCCATGCCCGATGAAGGGTTCGACTGGATTGCCCGCAATGACGGCTCGTTCAAATCCGCGCTCGACCGGACCAAATACGCGGGACGGTACCCAGGTTCAGATCCCGAAGAGCAGCGCGGCCTCGCGTCCGCTATCCTGGCGGAACTCGATCAGCGCATTGATGGCTGGATCTTCGGCCGCCCGACCCTTGCCGATTACGCCATTCTTCCCTTTGTACGCCAGTTCGCCTTTGTCGACAAAACCTGGTTCGACGCCCAGCCCTGGCCCGATCTGCAGCTGTGGCTCGAGAATTTTCTTGCCTCCGACCGCTTCGCGGACGTCATGGTGAAATACGAGCCGTGGCAGGTGGGCGATCCACCGGTGCGCTTTCCATGACACTGTGACGCGAGTCCGACATCACGCGCAAGAGCGCCGACCAAACAAGTAGGGGCCATGCTGAGCGGCATGTCGCCAGCCACCGCAGCCGCCAAGGGCATGCTGATCAATTTGCTGAACCAGCATGGGCTTCGCCAGGTCTGACGCTTTGAGAACGAGAGAGGCTGATTCAATCCGGCGCTCGCGTTTTCGGGTCCCCCTCTCAGAACCAGTCGTCCCGTGGCGGGACGGACGAAATTCTGGTCGAGATCGAACTGGAAAGCAAATTCAGGCTCGTGAAGAACCTGGAAAACAAACCCGATCTATCCGGCTCCAATCGACGCCAAGAAGGGGCTCATGTAGGCCACATTGGCCGCACTGACCAAGGTTGGAGGCCATTCTTTGAAAAACCCAAATCATTCGGATGATCGATCGTGGTATTGATCGACGCTTGCCAGCGGTCTTGCCCGGCTTTCAAGTCATGCTGCTGCGCAATGGATGGCTCTCACTCGGGCGCATTTCCAAAAGTTGTTGGCTAAGCAGGCGCGCTGCTGGAGAAAGACTGCGGTCTCTGCGCTGCACCAGAAAGTAGGGTTCGCTTCGGGCGGGAAGGTCGATCGACAAAATCGTGGTGGCCTTCGTGCGACTGAGAACCTGAGCTACTTCAGTGGACAAAAGGGCGACGAATTCCGGATTCCGCTGAAGCAACGAAAGTGTCGCAAAGGCGGACGTGGTTTCGACGAGTTCGGTCGGAAAGTGCAGACCCTGGGACTGGAATTCCTGCTCGAGGTATCGGCGCATGGGCATATTGGCGGCATAGACGATCCATGTGCTTGTCGTCAGATCGGCGAGTTGAGCCGGGCGCCCCACAAGGGGGTGATGCGCATTGGCCACGACTGCAAGCTGTTCCTCCCAGATCTGGGTGGCGATGTAGGCCTCGGGCCTTGCGCTCACGCTGGTCCGGCAGATGGCGATTTCAATGCGTCCCTTGTCGAGCAAGTCGAGGAGATGCGCGCTGGTATCCTCGACAACTTCTATCCGCATTGCTCGCTGGCGTTCAAGAAGTTGCGTCAGATGGTCTGTCAAAAGCGGCACCGCTCCCATGATGGTGCCCACGGCAAGTCGCCCGCCATGGCCATCGAGAATACCTTCCATCTCTTCTCTGAGATGCGCCAGATCCTGATAGATCAAACGCGCATACCTGATGATGCAATGGCCGAGTTCGTTGGGCCGCAGACCGCGGTTGGTCCTCACGAACAGCGACGAACCGAAAGCCTCCTCGATCTCCTGCAATGCCTTGGTCGCGCCGGGTTGGCTTATTGCCACAGTTTCTGCGGCCCGCAGCAGTGAGCCTTGCTCATCAATGGCGACCAGAAGGCGGAAGTGGCGCACGCGCAGACGCGCGGCGATGGATTCGATGTTGGGGATCATGGGTATTCCGCATGGTTATATCGATATTGCGTCTCCTCATTATACCGCCGCGTCTCTTCTGGCTACATCTGTAGCGGTAGGAGCACGGGGCATGTCGCCCCTTGGGGAGAGACAGCAATGCCAAAGCCGCTTCAGTGGCTTTTCAAGCTTTTCGACATTCTGGTCGTGACCGGCATGAGCGTCATGGCCGTCATGGTCTTCTGGAACGTCGTGCTGCGCTATGGTTTCAATTCCGGCATACCGTTCTCGGTAGAGGTGTCGCGCATCCTCTTCGTCTGGATCGTCTTTCTCGGTTCGGTCACTGCCTTGGCCCAGGGTCTGCACATGAGTGTCGATTCCCTGGTTGCCCGCCTGCCGCGCAAGCTCCGCACAGTCTGCTTTCTCATCAGCCACGGACTGATGCTCTGGTGTTGCTGGCTCATCTGGCAGGGGAGCTGGATCCAGACCCTGCTCAACTGGAACAACAGGGCTCCCATTTCGGGAATATCCGTGGGCACGATGTATGCCGCCGGCTTGGTCGCATCGGCCTGCATGGCGGTTATTTTGCTGGTCAATCTCTGGCGTTCCCTGCGCGGTGAGCTGCCGGCGACCTGGTCTGGAAAAGACCGCTTCGCCGATTTCGTCCCCGACATCAAGGAGAAGCGTCAGTGACGGCACTCGTCTTTCTGGGCTCCCTGTTCGGGGCCATAAGCATCGGCGTCCCCATAGCGTTTTCGCTGCTGGTCTGCGCGATTGCCATGATGCTGCTGCTGGGCAATCTCGATGCCCAGATCATGGCGCAAAAGCTCATCGATGGCGCCGACAGCTATCCGCTGATGGCCATTCCCTTCTTCCTTCTCGCCGGCGAATTCATGAATGCTGGCGGCTTGTCCCGGCGCATCGTCAATGTTGCCCTGGCGCTGTTCGGCCACTTGCGCGGCGGCCTGGGATATGTGGTCATCGGCACCGGCCTGTTGCTGGCCAGCCTGTCGGGGTCGGCCATTGCCGATACGGCGACCCTTGCCGTGATGCTCATTCCGCTCATGCGCGAAGCTGGCTATCGGGTTGACCGTTCGGCGGGCCTCATGGCGGCCACGGGGATCATTGCGCCCATCATCCCCCCATCCGTGGGCTTTGTGGTGCTGGGTGTCACCGCCAACATTTCCATAGTTCGTCTGTTCATGGCGGGCATTGTTCCCGGCCTGCTCATGGCGCTCAGCCTTGTCATCGCGTGGTGGCTTGTTTCTCGCCACGACGACGTGGCGGTGTTGCCCAGAAAATCGGGCCGTGAAGTGCGCAAGAGTTTTCGTGAAGCCATCTGGGCGCTGTTTTTGCCCGTCATCATCATCGGCGGCCTGCGATTCGGTATCTTCACGCCGACTGAAGCCGGTGTCGTCGCGGCGTTCTATGCACTGGTGATCAGCCTCGTCATCTACCGCGAACTGACGCTCAAGGCCCTCTACAATGCCATTCTCAATGCCGGTCGCATGACCGCGGTGATCATGATCCTCGTGGCGGCATCAATGGTGACGGCTTTCCTGATCACCATCGCCAATCTGCCAGGACAGCTTATGGGTGTCCTCGAACCGTTCATGGGATCGCCCATTCTGTTGATGGCCGTCATCGTGCTTACCGTCTTTGCCATCGGCATGGTGCTCGATTTCACGCCGGCTATCACCATCCTGGTGCCGGTGCTGCTTCCGATCATCGTGGCGGCAGGCATCGACCCCATCTATTTCGGCGTCATGTTCATCATGACAGCAGCCGTAGGCATGATCACTCCGCCCGTCGGCGCAGTGCTCAACACCGTCTGCGGCGTCAGCCGGATCACTATGGACCAGGCCGTAAAGGGGGTGTTGCCATTCCTGTTGGCCGAGATTTTGGTGCTGGCATTGCTTGTGCTTTTCCCGGCCATCGTCACCGTCCCCGCAGCCTGGTTCATGTAAATCTGTCAATCCACAGGAGGAGACTACCCATGAAGAAACTACTCGCCGCACTGGCCATGACGACCCTACTTGCCGCCGCTTCGGCCGTATCGGCGCAGGAGGCCCGACTGGGCTATGTTCCCATCCCGGATCACCCGGTCGGAAAGGGCTCAATCCGCTTCGCCGAACTGGTCTCAGAAAAGACCGATGGCCGTATCACCATCGAAACCTTCGGCAACGGCGTATTGGGCAACGAGCCGCAGATGCAGTCTTCCCTGCAGGGCGGATTTCTCGACGTCATGGTCGGCCCGACTTCCAACCTCGTAGGGACCATACCCGAATTCCTGATCTTCGATCTGCCGTTCTTCTACGCCGATTTCGACGCTGTCGATGCGGTCACTGATGGTCGGGTTGGCGACACTCTTTTCGCCAAGCTTGAAGAGATGGGACTTGTCGGCCTTGCCTACTGGGATAATGGCTTCCGCCACATGACCAACGCGATCCGGCCAATCAACACGGTCGAAGACATGGCCGGCCTCAAGATCCGCGTCATCCCCAATCCCTTGTTCATCAGCACGTTCGAGGCATTGGGCACCAACCCCATCCCGCTGCCTTATCCCGAGCTCTACAATGCGCTCGAAAGCAACACTGTAGATGCACAGGAAACCCCCGTTGGGTTGATCTATTCTTCCAAATTCTACGAAGTCCAGGATCATCTCGCACTCACTGGCCACGTCTATACGCCTTACGTGCTGCTGGCGAGCAAGAAGTGGTTCGATGGTCTCGCAGAGGAAGATCAGAAAAGGGTGATGGAAGCCGCCCAGGAGTCGGCTGAATACCAGCGGTCTCTCTCGCGCGACGACGCCGATCGTCTCACCGGCCTGCTTGAAGAAGAAGGCATGAAGGTAACGCGACTCTCGGAAGAGGAAATGACCAAGCTGCGCGACGCCGTGGCCCCGGTCGTAGCTGAATTCTCCGAGACCATCGGTACCGAACTGGTCGAACAGGCCCGCGAAGACATGGCCAACGACGCCAACTAAACCCAACGGGGCCGGGCAATGGCCCGGCCCTACCTCTCGATATGACCGGAGTAAAAAATGCGACTGATTCAGTTCGAAACCACCAATGGCACGCGCGCAGTAGGCGTTGTCTCTCCCGAGGGCATTGCGCAGCTCAACGATGTGACATCAACGCGGGATCTGGCGCTTGAGGCAATCGGGCGCAAGCAGACGATTGCAGAGCGCGTGGCGGCCCTTGGTACGGGTGAGATCCATGATTACGATGCCCTTCTCAGCTCCGGCCGCGTCCTGGCTCCACTCGATCATCCCGATGCTGCCCACTGCGTCATTGCAGGCACAGGCCTCACTCATATCGGAAGCGCTGCATCGCGCAGCAAGATGCATACTGCGACGGCCGATGCCGACGAGGCCGAACTCAACGATTCCATGAAGATGTTCAAATGGGGCGTCGACGGCGGCAAGCCCGGCAATGGTGCTCCCGGCGTTCAGCCTGAGTGGTTCTACAAGGGTGACGGCTCCATCGTAGCACGGCCAGGCGAGGACTTTCCGGTCCCCGACTTTGCCGATGACGAAGGTGAAGAGCCCGAAGTTGTCGGACTGTATGTGATCGGCGACGACGGCCGGCCGTACCGCGTCGGGTTTGCCATCGGCAATGAGGCGACCGATCACGTCATGGAAAAGAAGAACTACCTCTATCTGGCCCATGCCAAACTGCGGCACTGCTCTTTCGGCCCGGAACTGCGCGTCGGCGAATTGCCCTCTCACGTGGAGGGAACCGTCCGCATCCGGCGCAACGGCGCCGTGGTCTGGGAAAAGCCGTTTCCAACGGGCGAAGACAACATGTCCCACTCGATCGCCAACCTCGAGTATCACCATTTCAAGTACAACCAGTTCCTCCGCCCCGGCGATGTCCACGTCCAGTTCCTGGGCACTTCGGTCGCCTCGTTCGGCGACGGCATCAAGACCGAGGACGGCGACGTCTTCGAGATCGAGATTCCCGAGTTCGGACGCCCGCTGATCAATGGCACGCGGCGCGTTCAGGAGACCCTCAAGATGGGGTCAATTCAGGCGCTTTAAAGCGTCCCCGCATCAGTGGTCCCGCCCTCTTGCACGCGGGCCACGAAGTCATCGCCTGGCAGGGCTCCGCTTCAACGCGGAGCCCGAAAAGGCGCAAGCAAACCGGATAGTCACTCCAGCCCAAGGCCCGTCATGTCGTTGATCACATATCTTACGGAAATCGAATTCGGCGCTGGCAGTGTCGGCGAGCTTGAAAAGCATCTTGTGCGTCTCGGTATCCGCCGCCCGTTGATCATCAGCGACCACGGCATCAAGGCCGCCGGGCTGCTTGACAGCGTTACCAGCCGGATCGAGGCGGATTGCCCCGTCTTTCTCGACGTACCCACAAACCCGACCGAGGCCGCCACACTGGCTGCCGTCGAAGTGTACGCCGCCCATCAGTGCGACGGGCTCGTGGCGCTTGGCGGCGGCTCGCCCATCGATCTGGCCAAGGGGGTTGCGCTGATGGCCACGCACGACAGATCGCTGGCGACCTATGCGCTCATTGAAGGCGGGCTGCAGGCGATCACGGCGAAAGTGGCGCCTGTGATCGCCATTCCAACCACAGCGGGCACCGGCGCCGAAGTCGGACGTGCCGCATTGATCACGCTTGAGGATGGGCGCAAGCTGGGGTTCGTCAGCCCCCATCTGATCCCCAAATGCGCCATATGCGATCCCGAGCTCACCTTGGGGCTGCCGAAAAAACTGACCGCGGCGACGGCGCTCGACGCCTTGTCCCATTGCCTGGAGACCTACCTCTCGCCGCGATACAATCCGCCGGCCGAAGCAATCGCGCTGGATGGCGCGACCCGCATCTGGACCAATGTGGTCACGGCGTTTGAAGATGGCAGCAATCTCGATGCGCGCACGGAGCTGATGATGGGGTCGCTTCAGGGGGGATTGACCTTCCAGAAAGGCCTCGGCGCCATCCATGCCTTGTCCCACGCCCTGGGTGGATTGCGCGAGCTGGGGCTGCATCACGGCACACTCAACGCCATCCTGCTGCCTGGCGTCATGCGCATCAATCGCGATGCGGCGCCTCAGAAGATGGCCCGGATTGAACACGCCCTCGGCATCAAGGATGGGGGCCTGGCTGCCACTCTTGCCGATCTCAATGCCCGCCTGGAAATCCCCAAAGGGCTCCGCAGCCTCGGTGTGGGCGACCAACATGTCGATTATGTCATCGAGCGGGCCATGGCTGACCACAGCCATGCAACCAATCCGCGCCCTCTGACCGCCGAACAGTACCGACATCTGATCCTGGAAACCATGATCTGATTGGGCAAAACCCGTCAAAGGAGATCCCATGAGTTTTGCACCGCACGGCAAGCATTTGATTGCAGGGGAATGGGTTGAAGGGGCCGACACGTTTGCGTCCGAGCCCTCCAGCGGCCCCTCGCATCAGTTTTCAGTGGGAACGCCAGAGCTTGTGGACAGGGCGGTCAGGGCGGCCGAAGAGGCATTTGGGAGCTATGGCTATTCTTCCCGTGAGGACCGTGCCGCGTTCCTGAACGCCATTGCCGACGAGATCGAAGCCCGCGCCGAGGCGATCACCGAAATCGGCAGCCAGGAAAGTGGCCTGCCAGAGGCCCGGCTCAATGGCGAGCGTGGTCGCACGACGGGACAATTGCGCCTGTTTGCCACCCACATCCTCAAGGGCGATTATCTCGACCGCCGGCAGGACGAAGCGCTGCCCGACCGCCAGCCCGCGCCGCGCCCTGACTTAAGAATGGTCCAGCGCCCGATCGGACCCGTGGCCGTGTTCGGCGCGTCCAACTTCCCGCTGGCCTTTTCCACCGCCGGCGGCGATACCGCAGCGGCGCTGGCTGCCGGGTGCCCGGTTGTGGTCAAGGGCCATTCCGCGCATCCGGGCACCGGAGAGATCGTTGCCGAAGCCATTCATGCCGCGCGCGAAAAGCTCGGACTGCATCCCGGGATCTTCGCGCTGATTCAGGGCGGCAACCGTGAAGTCGGACAGGCACTCGTGCAGCATCCCTTGATCAAGGCCGTCGGGTTCACCGGCTCGCTCGGCGGTGGACGTGCGCTCTACGATCTGTGTGCGGCCCGCCCGGAGCCGATCCCGTTCTTCGGCGAGCTGGGTTCGGTCAACCCGATGTTCTTGCTGCCCGAGGCGCTCAAGGCACGCGGACCCGAGATCGGCAAGGGCTGGTCCGGATCGCTGACCATGGGGGCAGGGCAATTCTGCACCAATCCCGGCATTGCCATCCTCATCGACGGACCCGAGGCCGACGCCTTTGTTGAAGCGACGAAGGCAGCGCTTTCCGGTGTCGGGCCCCAAACCATGCTGACCGACGGGATCGCCAAAGCCTTCCGCTCGGGCCGCGACAGGATCGCCGGCACTGGCGCAGTGCGCGAACTGCTCACCTCGACCTCTGATCCGCGCAAAGCCACGCCCTGTCTGTTCGAGACCACGGGGGCGGAATGGCTTGCAAATCATGAGCTGGGCGAGGAAGTTTTCGGCCCGCTCGGGCTTGTCGTACGGGTGAAGGACGAAGCCGAAATGCGCACCATCGCCCGCAGCCTGGAGGGCCAGCTCACCTGCACGCTGCATCTCGATGCGGGCGATTGCGAACTGGGCAAGAGCCTGATGCCGATCCTCGAGCGGAAGGCCGGTCGCGTTCTCGCCAACGGCTTTCCGACGGGTGTGGAAGTTGCCGATGCGATGGTCCATGGCGGTCCGTTCCCGGCCTCGACCAATTTCGGGCACACTTCTGTGGGGACCCTTTCGATCCGCCGCTTCCTGAGACCCGTTTGCTACCAGAACATGCCGGAGGACCTGCTGCCGGCCGATCTGTGTCATAGGGGGGTCAAAATTTGACCTTGCCCCCAGGTTTTATCCAGCATTGAGTTCGTTTCCGGCGTTGGTGAAGTGCCCCCCGATTTTGGATCGGCCCGAACCGGAACTTTCGGGGGCACGTCACACCACTCCGTCCGGCGCAGGACTTCCAGGCGAATGGTAGGTAAACGGTAGAGAACCTGGCGATGCAACATGGTTGACACCAATCGGTTGACAGCGAAGCAGCAAGATATTGATTTTATTGAGGCTGAATGGTGCCCGGAGGCGGATTTGAACCACCGACACGCGGATTTTCAATCCGCTGCTCTACCAACTGAGCTATCCGGGCATCTCACCGGAACGAGGGGGTGACCCCGGTTCCAGATGCTTGCCGGTGAAGGAGTTTTCCAACGCCGAAAGCGAGCGGGTTATAACATCTTGAAAGGCCCTGTCCAGCACCCTTTCTCGGCTTTTTTCACCATGGGAGGAAGAAAACGAATAGGGGCTTCCCAACGCAGGATCGCAAGGCCCGGAACTTGCGCTAAACAGGGGGGCGGGAATGGATCCCTGCGTCCAGCGCGGCCCTCGCACGGCAGGCTCACACCCCGGCTTTCAGCCGCGGTCGTCGAAATCCTCGTCCTGATTGTCCTCGACCTCTGTCACCGGAATGGCGTAGCCGCCGACCAGCCAGCGGTTGAGGTCGACGGCGCGGCAGCGCTCGGAGCAGAACGGATAGCTGTCGCGGGTCGACGGACGCCCACATTCCGGGCATGGCTGCGCCCTGCGCAACGGGGTCACCTTGCTGTCGGTCATGTGTTCAACCCTCAAGCCATTTGAAGTGGACATCGTAGCCTTCACCGGTCAGAAGGCCAACCGTCTCGTAGAGCGGCAGGCCGACCACATTGGTGTAGGATCCGACCAGCTTGACCACGAAGGTCCCCGCGAGGCCCTGGATGGCGTAGCCGCCGGCCTTGCCGCGCCATTGGCCTGATGCCAGATAACTCTCTATCTCGACCTTGGAGAGACGCTTGAAGCGCACCCTTGTCTCGACGATTTTCTGACGGATGGTGTGGTCCGGCGTCACAAGGCAGATGCCGGTGAAGACACGGTGGCTGCGGCCTGACAAGAGATAGAGGCCGTTCGACGCCTCGTCGAGCTGCTCGGCCTTGGGCAGAATGCGCCGGCCGACGGCGACCACGGTGTCGGCCGAGAGGATGTAGGCATCCTTCCAGGCCGGATCGAGGCGTGTTTCCTTCAGCGCCGCTTCCGCCTTCTCGCGCGACAGCCTCCGCGCCAGCGAGCGCGGGTGTTCCGAGCGCTGGGGCGTCTCGTCAAGATCCATCGGCATCAGCCTGTCCGGCGCAATCCCGCCCTGGGCGAGCAGTTCAAGCCTGCGCGGCGAACCGGATGCGAGGATCAGTTTTTGTGAACGCGCCATCGGACGGCCTCACCAACGCTTACTTGAAGCGATAGGTGATGCGGCCCTTTGTCAGATCGTAAGGCGTCATCTCGACCAGCACCTTGTCGCCTGCGAGAACGCGGATGCGGTTCTTGCGCATGCGGCCTGCGGTGTGCGCAATGATCTCATGCTCGTTTTCGAGCTTCACCCGAAAGGTTGCGTTCGGCAGCAGTTCGGTGACCACGCCCGGGAATTCGAGGACTTCTTCTTTCGCCATTCAGTGTCTGTCTTTCCAGTTGAAAGGGGCGGCGCAAAATGCACTGGCCCGAAATTTGGCCGGAACCTACACAATGACAAGCGATTTGTGAACCAAATTGATTCAACCGCCCGCATGGGGTCGCGACCAGCCCTTGCCCGAGCTGATCCGCTGTCTGAGCATGTCGCGGACCTCGCGATAGGCATCGAGAATGCGTTCACGGGTCCCCGTGGCCACCGTCGGGTCCGGCGTCGGCCAGTAGATCACCTCCACCGCATTGCTGCGGGTCAGTTCCAAGGCCCGGTGATGGGCTTCGGGCGCCAGGGTGACGATGACATCGAAATAGTCATCCTCAAGCTCATCAAGCGTCTGCGGCTGCCGCTGCCCGAGATCGAGGCCGATTTCGGCCAGAACCGTATCGACGAAGGGATCGCGCTCGCCCGGACGGACGCCTGCGGAGGCGATATAGGTTCCCGCGGGGAGCACCGACCGGGCAATGATCTCGGCCATCGGCGAGCGGATCGAGTTCATGCCGCAGACGAACAGAAGCGCGCCGGGCGTGGATCCCGAGGGGGCCGGGCTCATGTCCGCCATGGCGGTTCCTATCCGCGCCAGTGCAGCACGCAGACGAGCGTGAACAGCCGCCGGGCGGTATCAAAATCCATCCTGATCTTGCCTTCCAGCCTGTCCATCAACGTTTGCGAGCCTTCATTGTGGATACCGCGCCGGCCCATGTCGATGGCCTCGATCTGGCTCGGCGTGGAGGAGCGGATCGCCTCGTAATAGCTCTCGCAGATCATGAAATAGTCCTTCACGATGCGGCGAAACGGCGTCAGCGAAAGAATGTGCGTGGCAACCGGCTGATCGGCCTGGGTGGAAATGGAAAACACCAGCTTGGCTTCGATCAGCGACAGCTTGAGCTTGTAGGGTCCGTTGTCATGGCCGACCGGCTCGAAACTGTTTTCCTCGATCAGGTCGAAAATGGCGACCGCGCGTTCGTGCTCCACATCGGGGGTGGCGCGGCCGATGGTTTCATCCAGGACCACATCCGAGAGCCGTTTTGTGTCCTCCGCCGCCGTCATTCCCGCTCACGTCCCTCCTCAGGACCCGGCTCCCGGAGGTTCATCCGGATCGATACCGAGCGCGCATGAGCATCAAGCCCTTCCGCTCTTGCCAAGGTTATGGCAGCAGGGCCGAGCGACTGCAACTGTTCCGGGCCGAGCCTGAGAATCGAGGTGCGCTTGACATAGTCGAGCACCGACAGGCCCGAGGAAAATCGGGCCGAGCGCGCCGTGGGCAGCACGTGGTTGGAGCCGCCGACATAATCGCCGATCACTTCAGGCGTGTGGCGCCCGAGGAAAATGGCGCCGGCATTGCGGATCCGGACCGCCAGCGCTTCGGCGTCGTCGGTGGCGATTTCCAGATGCTCGGCGGCAATCCGGTTGGCGAGCGGCACCGCGGCGTCCCAATCCGGCACCCAGATGACGGCACCGAAATCAGCCCAGCTGCTGCGCGCCGTCTCGGAGCGGCCAAGGGTTGAAAGCTGGCGCTCGACCGCATTGACGACGGCGTCGCCGAATGCCTCGTCGCGCGTGATCAGGATCGACTGCGCCCCCGGATCATGCTCGGCCTGGGCCAAAAGATCGGCGGCGATCCAGTCGGGATCATTGTCGGGATCGGCAATCACCAGCACCTCCGAGGGGCCGGCGATCATGTCGATGCCGACGGTGCCGAAGACCTGGCGCTTGGCCGCCGCCACCCAGGCATTGCCGGGTCCCATGATCTTGGCAACCGGACGAATGGTCTCCGTTCCATAGGCAAGTGCTGCGATCGCCTGCGCGCCGCCGATCCGGTAGATTTCGGTCACGCCCGCGACACGGGCAGCAGCCAGCACCACCGGGTTGAGCGCTCCCTCACGCGCCGGCACCACCATGACGATCCGCTCGACGCCCGCCACCCTGGCAGGCACGGCGTTCATCAGCACAGAACTGGGATAGCTCGCCGTGCCGCCGGGCACATAGAGCCCGACCGCCTCGATCGCGGTCCATCGCGATCCCAGCTCGACGCCCAAGCCATCGACATAGCTGTCATCCTTCGGCATCTGCCGCAGATGGTGGCTGAAAATGCGATCATGGGCGAGCTCAAGCGCGGCCATGATCTCGGGGTCGGTAGCCTGGTAGGCCGACTCGATTTCATCCGCGGTGACCGCCAGGCCCAGCGCGCGCGTGTCGATCCCGTCAAAGCGCTGGCTGAACTCGTGCAGCGCCGCGTCGCCGCGCTCGCGGATCTCGCCGATGATGGCGCGCACATCGTTTTCGACGTCCTGGGAGACCTCGCGCTTGGTGGTCAGGAAGGCGGCAAAACGGCTCTCGAAATCGGGCTGCCGGTAATCAAGCCTCAGTACCACTTCCCTACCCCCATCATCATTGCGCTTCTTCGGTTCAGCTCGCGACCGGGTGGCGCGGCTTGAATTTCGTTTCCCAGCCGCCGCCAATATCGGCGAACTGAACCTCTATACAGTCAACGTCAAGACGGATCACCGCGTCGCCGGACAGGATCAGCTCGATCGCACCTGCCGGCGCTTCCTCCCCGGCGGCGAAGGTCACAGCCAGCAGCGAATGGACCGTGCCAGCGTCCTTGAGGTCGATTCCGCGGGATCTGACGGTCTGGACCTGCTTGACTGCGAGCACCGACCGGCGACGTTCGAAAGTCTTCCTGTCCTTGCCCTCTTCCCAGACAAAGCGATTGCCTTCAAGCGTGAAGGTCTTGTCCTTGCCCAGGAAGGCAATGTCGCCGGTCTTGAAGACAGCATCCTGGAAACAGGCGGAGATAACAGCCAGATCCGTTTCGTCAAGCGCGATCAGTTTCAGACTGTCCATGATCTTCCTCAGTTTTTCTGTCAGGGCGCGGGTCACCGCAAGCAGTGTGCTGCACCGCAAGGTAGGTGCGGCAAGGCCAAAGCGCAATGCGCCGAAGGTGGCGGATGCCGTTTCGCCGTCCGCGCCCAAGCCTCAATCGCTGATGCGTTCGACCACGGCGCCGCAATTGGTGAGCTTCTCTTCCAGTCGTTCGAAGCCGCGATCCAAGTGGTAGACCCGGTTGACGACGGTTTCGCCTTCGGCGGCAAGGCCGGCAATCACCAGCGACACGGAAGCGCGCAGATCCGTCGCCATCACCGGCGCACCACGCAGCACCGGCACGCCGGTGACCGTCGCGGTCTGGCCCGACAGCGAAATCCTGGCGCCGAGCCGGGCCAGTTCCTGCACATGCATGAAGCGGTTCTCAAAAATCGTCTCGGTGATGTGGGAGACCCCGCTGGCACGCGTCATCAGCGCCATGAACTGCGCCTGAAGATCGGTCGGGAAGCCCGGAAACGGATCCGTCGTCACATCGACGGCGAGAATGTCCCCGCCATTGCGGCGCACGCGAATGCCGCTTGCTTCCTGAAAGACCTCGGCGCCTGTGCGGCGAATGGCAAGCAGTGCGTTTTGAAGCAGATCCTCGGAGGTGTTTTCAAGCAGAACATCGCCGCCGGTCATTGCCACCGCCATGGCGTAGGTGCCTGTCTCGATGCGATCGGGCAGCACCCGGTGGCGCGCGCCCGACAGCGAGGCGACGCCGTCAATGGTGATGGTGGAGGTGCCGGCGCCGGAGATCTTTGCGCCCATGGCGATCAGGCATTTGGCAAGATCAGCCACTTCAGGTTCGCGCGCGGCGTTCTCGATCACAGTCTGTCCCCTGGCCAGGGTGGCCGCCATCAGCATGACGTGGGTGGCGCCGACGGAGACTTTTGGGAACACATAGCGTCCGCCGGTCAGGCCTTTGGGCGCGCGGGCATTGACATAGCCGTTTTCGATGACGATTTCAGCGCCAAGATGTTCGAGCCCGTCGATGAACAGGTCGACGGGCCTCGTGCCGATGGCGCAGCCGCCCGGCAGCGACACCTTGGCTTCACCCATGCGCGCAAGCAGCGGGCCGATGACCCAGAAACTGGCGCGCATCTTAGAGACAAGCTCGTAGGGCGCGGTGGTGTCGACAATGGTGCGGGCGGTGAAATGCACGGTGCGGGCATAAGGTCCGTCCTGCCGCTCACGTCGGCCTTCGACGGCAATATCCGCGCCATGATTGCCCAGGATTCGCTGCAACTGTTCGACATCGGCGAGATGCGGCAGGTTTTCCAGCGTCAAGGTGCCGTCGGTGAGCAGCGAGGCGATCATCAGCGGCAGCGCCGCGTTTTTCGCGCCTGAAATCGGTATGACGCCATTGAGCGGGTTTCCGCCAACGATCCTGATGCGATCCATGCTGTCCTCTTGAATGTCGGCCTGCGCCTGTCCCTTGGCGACCGGGCCATGAAAGTGATCTGCGGGGGTGTTTAGACCATCACGCGGAATGCGGCAACACGAGGACAGTTCGGCGTCAGCCGCCTTGTTTGTCGTCGCGATCACTGGAGCCATTTTGCGTGGCATGGCCAGCTGCCGGCAGACCTTCGGCCTCGTCGGCCCGGCCCTCGCGCCGCGCCCGCGTCTGCGCCTTGCGGCGTTGCAGGTTTGCGCGCAATTGCGCGGCGCTGCGTTCGGCGCGTTTTGCGGCCTGGCGCTCAGCCTCGCTTTTGTATTCGTGATCGGGAGGTATCTTTTCGGTCATGATCGCGCCTCGATAGCGCAAAACGCGCTTGAGGTGAAGATCCGGTCCGACTCGCTGGGCCATCCTCCCGCCTCCAGTGCCCCTCATATTTCCGCAGAAGCGGCCCTGTTGCCGATGTCTCAATGAGGTCGCACAGGCATTTTCATGCTTGCCGCAGCAATCGCCCGTTTGTGCTTGCACTCCTGTCAAAGCTGTGGCAATAGCGGGCCGCTTCAGTCGTTTACATCCTTTCAGGAATGGCGGAACGCGGCGCGCACAGCAGCCGACAGGGACATCCCCTGATCCGGCTTCCGATGCCGCACTGAAGCAAAGGGCTGCCGTAGCTCAGGGGTAGAGCACTCCCTTGGTAAGGGAGAGGTCGAGAGTTCGAATCTCTCCGGCAGCACCAGATTTTCAACCTTCACCGGTCGGTTTCCCAGAATCGGTTTTGGCGTGGAACGCCGCGTTTTGCGGCGGATATCTGCCAGGACAACGAAACAGCCTCAGGGCAGTACAAATGGCAAAGCAACGGACACCGCGAGCATTGCGATGGCAGTCATTGCGGACCAGGCTGACTTCTCCAGCAATTCGCCACGCATGGCGTTGATAATGAGGCGGCGGGCTATGCCAGCGGGCGGGCGTTCGGCCTCGGTCAGCATGATCCAGACCTCGGTGTCTTCAATCCGCTTTCGCTTGTGATAATTTTGTCCGACGATCAGCATGATGGCCGAAACCACCAGCATTCCGCCCGCACCGCATTTCATGGCGAGCGCGGGATTGTGCGCGGTGCCCATCATGACCATCAATATGGCAAGACACGCAAAGCCCCCCGCCCTGAGGACGCTGAGCCGCGCAAGTCTGCTGATCTTGTCCATGCCTGACATCCAGATAGCAGGTCATGATCGAGAAGGTACGCCCGGCCCTCGCGAAGTCAAGATTGCGTTCAGGCGAAAAGGGTCATCACCAGTGCAACCAGGACGATGAACAGCGGCGGCAGGCCGAGAAAGGCATCGCCGAACAGGAAGACCTTGAAGAAGAAGAACAGGAAGGCCGTGTAGAGCGACGCGGCGAAGGGCAGCAGGAACCCCGGCGTGATCGGGTCGAACAGGGCCAGCAACGGATCGGTCACCTTCTTGAGCACAACGAAGAAAGCGATCTCGCGATCAACGCCGACAACAAATTCGAGCAATCCGCGCGAAAACAAAAGCGCCGCCAGTGCGGTCAACGCATAGGTACCGCCAAGAAACACAGCCACCATTCCGGGCGCGCCACCCAACAGAAACGTCACCACCGCCGCCATATAGGTCAGCGAGACAATGATCAGTCCGCGCAAGGCCAGTTTGCTCATCGGCTACTCCATTGCTGTCTTGGCCAAGGCGTCAATAGGCCATGTGGCGGGCGATCCCAGGACCGGTCCCCATTCGTACCGGTCTTTCCGGCATGCCTCATGACTGAGGCAGTGACAACTGAAATCAGTCGGGGTCTGCGAATTGCAGGGCTTGGGCATTTGACAATGCCAGGAACGCGGCTCGCAAAAGAACGCAGGGCCCGAAGGCCCTGCGGAACAGTGAGACAAGATTGAATTCTCAGTCGTCGGCCCCTTGTATCATCATTTGCCCGCCACCTGGCAGACGCAGACGGTCGACGAACTCCTGCATTTCCTGACTGGGCGCCGGTGTGACCAGCGACACCACATAGGTAACGATGAACGCAACCGGAACCCCGAAGATACCCGCCGAGATCGACGCAACGCCAAACCACGAGATCTCGTCGCCCGTGCCCTTGACCAAGTCAAAGCCGTAGACGTTGCCGATCAGGTAGTACATCGTGACGCTGAAGCCGGCGATCATGCCCAGAATCGCGCCCATGCTCGTGGTCCGCTTCCACCAGACACCCAACACCAGTGGTGCGAAGAGGCCGGCCGCGGCGATCGAGAACGCCCACGCCACCATCGACAGAATGTCGGATGGCTTGGTGCGCGCCAGGAAAGCTGCCGCCAAAGCGACGACGACGAGCAGGATCTTGGCGATCATGAGACGACGCTTGGTGTCTGCCTTGGGGTCGATCATCTTGTAGTAGACGTCGTGGGACAAGGCATTGGCGATGGCAAGCAGCAGTCCATCGGCGGTCGACAGGGCGGCTGCGAAACCACCGGCACCGACGAGACCGACAACCCAGATCGGCATGCCGGCGATCGACGGAGTCGACAGCACGATCATGTCGTTGTTGAGCTTCAGTTCCGCATAGGGGAAGCCGCCGACAAAGCCCTTGGCTTCGCATGCCGTCTGGATGGCCATGACGGTTTCGGCCTTGACCCCGCAGATCGTCACCAGCTGGTGGCCCTCGATCGACCCCCAGTTCAGCATCCACTGCGGTATGGCAGTGAAGGCCAGCTGGAGTCCTTCGGCATTGGCAAAAAGTCCCATCAGGTTGAACTTCGAGAAGGCGGCGTAGGCCGGCGCCGTGAAGTACAGAAGGAAGATGAAGAACAGCGACCAGCCGACCGACTTGCGCGCCTCACGCACCGTGGGGGTGGTGAAAAAGCGCATCAGGATGTGCGGCAGCGATGCGGTGCCGACCATCAGGCAGAAGATCAGGAAGAAGTAATCCTTGGGCGAGTAGGTGGTGAACGGCGCCACATGCGCCTTGGCGACGCCAAGGATCTGCTCGTATTCGGCAATCTTGGTCAGCGCACCGCCATAGGTGAGCTGCGGGATCGGAATGCCGAACTGGACTGTCGACATCCAGACCGCGGGAAGCAGATAGGCGACGATCAGAACGATGTACTGGGCGACCTGGGTCCAGGTCACCGCCTTCATGCCACCGAGCATCGAGCAGACGAGAATGCCCAAGAGACCAGCAAACACGGCGATCTCGAAATCGATGCCGAGGAACTGGGACGCGATGATGCCCGATGCATAGACCTGCGCGGTGATGTAGGTGAACGAGCAGGCAAACAGCACGACGATGCCGACGAGGCGCGCCGCATTGCCGTTGTAGCGGGTGCCGAGGAAGTCCGGAACCGTATAGGCGCCGAACTTGCGCAGGTAGGGCGCAAGAAGCACTGCCACCAGCACGTAGCCGCCGGTCCAGCCGAGAACGAAGGCCAGACCGTCATAACCGAGCACGAACAGCGTGCCGGCCATGCCCACGAAGCTTGCGCCAGACATCCAGTCGGCGCCGGTCGCCATGCCGTTATAGATTGCCGGAACGGATCGCCCGGCAACGTAGTATTCGCTGACCACGGCGGTCCGCGACATGATGCCGATGAAGGCATAGATGCCGATCGTCATCGCCATATAGGACCAAAGTATGAAGCGGTCCGGAACGCCGACCATCGAAAGGATGGCCATAAGGACGACGAATCCGAAGAAACCTCCAACATAGATCCCGTAGATCTTGCCGAGGTTGTCCGTGAAATCGCCTTTCATGGAAAGTGCCATTGGTCTGTTCCCCTCAATCTTCCGCGACGCCGAATTCCTCGTCGATCGCGTTTTGCCGCGCGGCAAACCAGAAGATCAAAACGACGAACACGATGAGCGACCCCTGCGCGGCCATATAGAAGCCGAGCGGGAAGCCAAGGATGACGATATTGTTCATTGGAACCACGAAGAAGTGGATGAAGAAGCTGAAGAACGCCCAGATCGCCAATGTGATGAGCATGAGGTTCTTGGTCTTGGACCAATGTGCTTCTGCAACTTCTCGGGAAATATTGTCGGACATATCCTACTCCCTATGTTGCAAATAAGGGAGATCTCAGGCGCAAAATGAGCCTGTGAAATGCCTCCCGGGTTTACTTCACTAAGAGAGGAGCCTCGTGTTTTTTATGTTTCCCATGTCCCCCCCCTAAAGTCCCTATTCCCAACAAGTCAGTGTCATGGTTAAGGGAACATCGATATAGTGGGATTCGAAAAAATGAGTCAACTCAGACGAAAGGAGGGGTTCCATGCGTGATCTCATCGGCGCGCTGCGCAGAAAGAGGAAAACGATCACTAACCTCGACGAGTTGGCGGAGGCGATCCGTGCATCCGCGGCCTATCTTGCACAAGGCGCCAGCTATTCCTATCTGCGCGCCCGCAGCCTGATGGCCGGACCTCGGCTGTTCTCCGACGAAGGTTTTGGCGGCGCCCTGGACATTTGCAAATGGGAGGCATTCGGCGTGGCCTGCCAGGATCTGATCCTGATCCTGGAAGCAGAACTCAGGTCAGAGCTTCCGCTTGACATTGAAGACCGCAGACGGGTGTTTGCCGCGCTGTACAGCAATACCCTTGCCCGCGAGATTGTTCCTGAGCACCGTAAGGCCACCGGTTGGGACGACATGATCGGCGATTTCGCGCCTCGCCTGGTATCCGCCCTGTCACGGCCGCCGATGAAGCCTGACCTGATCTCGATCGCCACGGCACAGCGCATCCTCGACCATGCACCGATCGATCCGAGCGTGCGGGCGGCGGATGAAATGATGGTGGTCAACAATGTCGCGTTCCGCTTCATTGACCAGCAGGCCAAGTTGCGCGGCGAACTCGACATCGATGCCATCACCTCGAAACTGACGGCGAGAATGGCCCAGGCATGAAGAAACGTGGCGGTGATGGCGATAAGAGAAACCAGCATGGCCCGGCCACGCCGCTGATCGTTCTCGACACAGTTGTTCTCGACACCGAAACCACCGGGCTGGACGTCCGTCAGGACAGGCTTGTGCAGATCGCGGCCGTGCGGCTGCATGGCGCAGACATCATAGAGCACGAGGTTTTCAACGTGCTGCTCGATCCCGGCATGCCGATCCCCGAGGTCGCCACCCGCATTCACGGGATAAGCGACCGGGATGTGGCGGGACAACCGACATTCGCCACCATTGCTCCGGAACTGGCGGCCTTCATCGGCGATGCGGTCGTCATCGGCCACTCGATCCATTTCGACATGGCTGTGTTTCGCCATGAGGCGCTGCGCCACGGACTGGCCTGGAAGGAGCCGCACGCGGTCGATGTCGGGCTTGTCGCGGCCGGCCTGCAGCCGGGCCTCGTCGACACATCGCTCGATTCACTCGCCGCCGGCCTCGGAATTACGATATCAGGCCGCCACAGCGCGCTCGGCGACGCGATGGCGACTGCAGAAGTCTATGTGGCCCTGCTCCCGCAGCTGCTGGCGGCGGGAGTACGCAGCCTGGGCGAAATAGACCTGCTGTGCCGCAAACCGGCCGACCTGATTGCCCGGCAGGACAATGCGGGATGGTTCGAGCGACCCGGCAGCCGTCCCGACTTCACCCCCAGTTCCTTGAGATCCGGCGCGCAGAAAGCGATCGACAGCTTTCTCTATCGCAACAGGCTTGGCGAAGTGATGAGCAGCCCGCCGATCACCATCTCCCGCGAGGTCAACCTTTATGAAGCCGCGCGATTGATGACGGATCGCGGCATTGGCTGCCTGATGGTGGAGCCCCAGGGCGACGAGCCGTTCGGGATTCTCACCGAACGGGATGTTCTCTCAGCCCTCGCCGAAGCCGGGCCCGCAGCTGCCGCCATGACCGTCGGTGCGCAGATGACATCCCCGGTCATCTCCGCGCCCGCCGACATGCTGCTCTACCGGACGCTTGGCCTGATGGCGCGGCGGAACCTGCGCTATCTCGGCGTCACGGATGCCAAGGGCGACCTTGCCGGGGTTTTCACATTGCGCACCCTGTTGCGCGAACGCGCGCTCGCCACGCTGACCATTGGCGACGAAATCGCCGCCGCTTCCCGACCGCGTGATCTCGCAAAGGTGCAGGCCGCCCTGCCATCGCTCGCTGCTTCCCTGCTTGCCGAGGGGCTGGACGCGCGCGAGGCCGCCTCTGTCATCTCTGCGGAAGGCCGCGCCATGACCGCACGCGCCGCGGAAATCGCGGAGGCCGAGATGATTGCAGCCGGCGACGGCCCCGCGCCCGCCGATTATGCCCTGCTTGTGCTGGGCTCGGGCGGCCGCGGCGAAAGCCTGCTTGCGCCCGACCAGGACAATGCACTGGTGATTGCCGATGGCTACGCCGGCGACCTGGATTCGGCGGCCGACTGGTTCACGCGTTTTGCCACGCGCATCAACGAGGTCCTCGACCGCGCCGGAATTCCCTACTGCACGGGCGGGGTGATGGCGAAGAACCGCGCATGGCGGCGCCGCCTTTCGGAGTGGCAGGCCGGCATCGATGAGTGGGTCCGGCGCCCCAGTCCGCAGTCGCTGCTCAATGTCGATATCTTCTATGACTTCACGCCGGTGCACGCGTCCGGCGCGGAAGGCGCGAAAATTGCCGATCGGCTGCGGGCGCACGCGACCGCCGCGGCGCGAAGCGCGCTCAACATGCTCAGGGCGATGGGTGAGACGGCGGGCGGGCATTCACCGCCGCTGGGCCTCTTCGGCCGCATCCGGAAAGATGAGTCCGGCAGGGTGGATCTCAAATCAGGCGCATTGCTTCCGATCGTCGCGGGCGCCCGGGTCATTGCGTTGCGTCACGGCGTTTCGGCGCTGGACACGCCCGGCCGGCTGACCGGCGCCGCCAAAGCGGCGGAGCGGGCCGAAACCGATGCGATGCTGCTCTCCGATATTCACGGCTTCCTGATCCGGCTGATCCTGACGCAGCAGATCGCCGACATCCATGCGGGAGTCAAACCCTCGAACAGGGTCGAGGTCAACCGGCTCAACCACCAGGACAGCGCTCATCTGCGCGAGGCGCTCGGGCGCATCGACCTTATCCGCGACATGCTTCGCGATATCCTGCAGGGCGTGTGAAGGCCTGTGCGGCTTTCGACGCTGCCGGGGCGCATTCAGCCTTCAGCAAGTTTATCGAGGACAGTTTCGAGCCTGGCCACCGTGGCATCGACATTGCCGAGCTTGTCGAGCCCGAACAGGCCGATCCGGAAGGTGCGGAAATCGGCGGGCTCATCGCACATCAGCGGCACGCCGGCTGCAATCTGCATGCCTTCGGCCACAAATTTCTTGCCGTTCTGGAATTCGGGATCCCTAGTGTAGCTGACGACAACGCCCGGCGCTTCGAATCCGGGAGCTGCGACAGACTTGAAGCCGTGCCGGGCAACCAGCGCCCTGACCTTGTTGCCCAGTTCCCATTGCCGGTCACGGGCAAGCTCGAAGCCGAAGTCACGGGTCTCGATCATCCGGTCTCGAAACACCTTGAGCGCGTCGGTCGGCATAGTCGCATGATAGGCATGACCACCGCCGACATAGGCCTGCATGATGTCGTGCCATTTGCGCAGATCCAGCGCAAAGCTGGAGCTTTTTGTTTCCAGGAGCCGCTCCAGCGCGCGGGCGCCGAGCATGACAAGCCCGGCGCAGGGCGAGGCGCTCCAGCCCTTTTGCGGGGCCGAGATCAGCACATCGACGCCGGTTGCCTTCATGTCGACCCAGACGCAACCCGATGCGATGCAATCGAGCACGAACAGGGCGCCGACATCGCGGGCTGCTTGCGAGATCGCGATTAGATATTCATCGGGAAGGATGACGCCGGAGGAGGTCTCCACATGGGGCGCGAACACCACGCTCGGCCGCAATTCGCGGATTTTTGCGGTGATCGTTTCAATGGATTGCGGCGCAAAGGCAGAGGTGCTTTCGTTGCCGGCCTGGGTGGCCTTGAGCACAGTGGTCTCGGCGGGAATGCCGCCCATCTCGAAGATCTGCGTCCAGCGATAGGAAAACCAGCCATTGCGGATGACCATGACATTGGCGTCGCTCGCGAACTGGCGGGCGACTGATTCCATGCCGAAGGTCCCGCCACCGGGGACGATCACCGACGCCTCGGCCTGATAGACCTCGCACAGCATGGCGTGCAGGTCGGTCATGACGCCTTGAAACGACTTGGACATGTGATTGAGCGAGCGATCGGTGAAGACCACGGAAAACTCCATCAAACCATCGGGGTCCACAGGTGATGCAATCATGTTCATGTCCTTGGTTCCTTTTTTCCGCATTTGTCCGCCGATGGACAGGGCTGAAACCCGCTATAGGCCGGTTTCTTGAAACATTGAAGGCGTAAGGGCCCAATAAGCTCGCCGAAGCCATCTTGTCGCAAGGTCTGTGTCCCGGTGTTCGTTGCAGGAAAATTGCGCAATCGCCAGGTTTCTCAAGCCGGGATCAAAAGATACAAGGAAGCAAAGGGAGACCGCCATGTCCTATGCCTGCTTCACGCTTGAGATCGCCGATCACATAGCCCATATCCGCTTCAACCGGCCGGACAAGGCCAATTCCATGACCATGGAGTTCTGGCGGGAACTGCCGGAGGCAATCGACAGGATTTCCAATGGCGCCGAAGCGCGGGTGATCGTCATCTCGTCGGAAGGCAAGCACTTCACTTCCGGCATGGACATTTCGGTATTCATGAGCGGCAGCCTGGACGCTGATCCGGGGAATATCCAGGTCTCGGCCGAAGCGTTCCGCCACAAGATCAAGTTGCTGCAGAAGACGTTCTCGGCGCTTGAGCGCGCCCGCCAGCCGGTGCTGGCCGCCATCCAGGGCGGCGCCATCGGCGCGGGCGTCGATCTCGTGACTGCGTGCGATTGCCGCTACGCATCCGCCGACGCCTTCTTCGCGGTTCAGGAAACGGCAATCGGTATGACCGCCGATGTCGGCACTTTCCCGCGTCTCGTGCGCCTGATCCCCGAAGGCTGGGCGCGGCAGATGGCCTATACGGCCGAGCGCCTGCCCGCCGAAAAAGCCAGGGAGATCGGGCTGGTCAATGAGGTGTTTGAAACCCACGAAGCGCTGCTTGAGGGGGTGATGGCGATCGCCCGCAAGATCGCCCTGCACTCGCCGCTGGCCGTTTCGGGATGCAAGGCGATGGCAAATTATTCGCGCGATCATTCGACCGCGGACGCGCTCGACTACGTTTCGGTCTGGAATGCCGCGATGCTGCGCCCCGAGGATATCAAGGAGGCGTTCGTCGCCAAGGGCGAGAAGCGGCAGCCGGTGTTTGGGGATCTGAAACCGATCGCTGGCTGAGACGCGCCGGACTTTCGGCGCTGCGGACGGGCCAGCGGTCAGATCCGGTTGCGCCGCGCCAGGCTCTCTTCCCAGGCGAGCGCGCTGCCGACGATCTCGTCGATATCGTCATGGCGGGGCTGCCAGTCAAGCACGGTCCGGGCGCGGGTCGAATCGGCCACCGATGTGACGATATCGCCCTCCCGCCGCCCGCCCAGGCGGATGTCGAAATCCCGCCCACTGATGCGCCGCACCGAGTCGAGCACTTCACGCACGGTATATCCGCGGCCGTAACCGCAATTGGCGATCAGGCTCGCGCCGCCCACCTTGAGATAGCTGAGCGCATCAAGATGCGCCGCAACCAGATCGGTGACATGGATGAAGTCCCGCACACAGGTGCCGTCCCTTGTCGGGTAATCGGCGCCGAAAATCTCGATGCCGTCGCGCTTGCCCATCGCCGCTTCGGTGGCGACCTTGATCAGGTTGGCGGCGCCGCGGGTGGATTGCCCGGTGCGTCCCAGCGGATCCGCACCGGAGACGTTGAAGTAGCGCAATGCCGCATAGCGGAAGTCGTGGGCTGCGGCGGCGTCGGCCAGCATGGTCTCGGTCATCAGCTTGGAGGCGCCGTAAGGTGATTGCGGCACTGTCGGCGTGGTCTCCGCAACGGGCTGGTCGCCCTCGGGGCTGCCATAGACAGCGGCGGTCGACGAGAAGACGAATTTTTTCACGCCGGTGGCCACGGCGGTCTGGATCAGGGCCAGGGAATTGGCCGTGTTGTTCTGATAATAGCCGAGCGGGTCGACCATCGATTCCGGCACCGATATGGACCCGGCGAAATGAATGATCGCCTGGACGCCGTGCGATCTGATGATGTCGGCAACAGTCTCGGTGTCGGCGATATCGGCACGGATGAGCCTGGCTTCCGGCGCCACCGCCCATTCGAAACCGGTCGACAACCGGTCCACGACCACGACCTCTTCACCGGCATCAAGCAGCGCCCAGACCATGTGGCTGCCGATATACCCTGCTCCGCCGGTCACCAGAACCGTCATGGCTTTCCCTCGCTGGAATTCATCGCCAAAACATGCACGGCAAAATTCAAGAAACCATGAAGAGGGTCCTTGAAGAGGCCGGCTGTCCGGCCCCGGATCGAAGCCGACCGATCCTAGAGCGAGGAAATATAAGCGGCCAGTCGGCCCGCCGCTTCCTCGACATGGTCCAGCCGGCGCAGGAAACAGGCGCGAAAGAAGCTCGATCCGCCAGCCCCAAACGCCGTGCCCGGGGCGAGGCCCACGCCTGCGCGGTCGACGATGTCGATCGCCGCAGCCCGCGTGTCGGTGACGCCGTCGATGCGGAAAAATGCGTAGAACGCCCCGTCGGGCTTCTGGGTGACGACCCGGTTGGTGCCGGTCAGGGCATCGCAGAACAGGTCGCGGGCGAGCGTCGCCTTGGCCACCTGGGTTTCGACATGGGCCTCACCCTGCTCAAGCGCCGCAAGGGCGCCCTTCTGCATGAACTGGGCGACACCCGAGGTCTGGTACTGGACGCTGTTTTCCAGCACCTGGATGATCGAGGGCGGCGCCACGATCCAGCCGACCCGCCAGCCGGTCATCGACCAGTTCTTGGAAAACGTGTTGACGAAGATGATCCGGTCAGTGTCGTCCATGATGTCGAGGAACGAGGGTGCACGTCCGCCGGCATAGAAGAAGCGCGTGTAGATCTCGTCGGCGATGATCCAGAGACCGTGCTTGCGCGCCAGATCGAGGATCGCCACGAGATCCTGGCGTGTCGCGGTCCAGCCGGTGGGATTGGAAGGCGAGTTGATGAACAAGGCCCGGGTTTTGGGCGTGATGGCGGCCGCGATCCGGTCCGGATCGATGCTCCAACTCCCATTGGCGTAATCGAGCGTCGCGGGAACCACGACGCCGCCGGACATTCCCAGCGCCGCGGCGAAATTCGGCCAGGCCGGGGTGATCTGGATGACTTCGTCGCCCGGATCGGTGACGGCCTCGATGGCGATCTTGATTGCCTGCATGCCAGACCCGGTGACGCAGAAAGCGTCAAGCGGCAGGGTGCGGCCGAAATGACGGGCATGGTAATCGGCTAGCGCCTGCCTCAGTTCGGGAATGCCGCGCTGCCAGGTGTAGAAGGTCTCGCCGGCCATCAAGGCGTCCGCAGCGGACCGGCTGATGAATTCTGGCGTCGGCTCGTCGCCTTCACCGGCCCACAGCGGGATCAGGCCCGGCTTGAGCCGACCGTGATTGACCACGGCGACGATGCCGCTCTCGGGGGATTCGATGGCACGGCGGCTGAGACTGTCGAACTGATTCATGGCAAACTCCGTTTGCCTCTCTTAGCTGCTCTTGCCGGATACCGCATCAGGCTCGACTTCATGGGTTCATGGAATTTTGTGATGCGACCGAGGCATGAAAACAGACAAAGTCCCGGTGGCGACGCCGGGGCTTCGTTTGTTTACCTGCAGCTAATGACCAGAAGCGGATCAGGAAGTCATTTCTTCAGGAGATCGCGGATCTCGGTGAGCAGGGCAATATCCGCGGGGGGTGCTGCGGGCTCCTCCGGGGAGGCCTGTTCCTTGATGCGGATCGAGTTGACCGCCTTGACCATCAGGAAGATGATCCATGCAAGGATCAGGAAATTGATCAGCACGGTGAGAAAATTGCCGTAAGCAAAGACTGCGCCCTGCTCCCGGGCCGCCGCCAGCGTCGTCGCCGTAACACCGCTCGCCAGCGGAATGAAGTAGTTGGAAAAATCCGCCCCACCGAAAATCGCGCCGACAACCGGCATGATGATATCGTCAACCATCGATGACACGATCAGACCGAAAGCGCCGCCAATGATGACGCCGACGGCCAGATCCATGACATTGCCCTTGGCGATGAACGCCTTGAACTCGTTCAGCATGTTCAGTCACTCCATTGACGCGAGATGTCCCTCTTTTGAATGCCGCCCGGGCACGCGCCTTGCCCCCGCACGCATCAGATTTTTCTAGCACAGTTGCCTTGTCAGGAAACCGGCATTTTCCAGTCAACCCGCAATTGCCGGCTGTCAGTTCTGCTGTACAAAAGGCTGCCTTGTTTGGCTGTTGTATCGGTCTATGCTGAGGATTGGAGGATTGGTGGGGAGCGCAAACCAATGATGCCCGGCTGGCTGGTGTTTGGATCAGCCCTTTTCTATCTGCTGATGCTGTTTGCGATCGCAACCTATGGCGATCGCTCGGCGCGCCAACGGCGGCGGCGGACTGCGGGCCGTCCCATCATCTATTCGCTCAGCCTGGCGATTTACTGCACCTCATGGACCTATTTCGGCGGCGTCGGGCTGGCGGCGTCGCGCGGGCTCGAATTCACCGCAATCTATATCGGGCCGATCCTGATGTTCACGCTCGGCATGCCAATCCTCAGGCGCATCGTGACCCTGGCCAAGGCCGAGAAGCTGACGTCGATTGCCGACTTCATGGCGGCGCGTTATGGCAAGAGCCCGATGGTGGCAGCCCTTGTCGCCCTGATCGCGGTGATCGGCAGCATTCCCTACATCGCCCTGCAGCTCAAGGCGGTCTCCTCATCGGTGGCGGTGCTGGTGGATGTCGAGCAGTTGAACCGGGTCACCGAAACCTTCTTCCTGTCCGACATATCCTTCTTCGTGACGCTGGTTCTGGCGGCTTTTGCGGCCATTTTCGGCACCCGTCACACCGATGCGACCGAACACCAGGACGGGCTGATCCTGGCCATCGCCATGGAATCTCTGGTCAAGCTGCTGGCCTTCACCCTGGTCGGGCTGTCGGTGGTTTTCGTGATGTATGACGGCCCGTGGGATCTGGTCAATGCGGCGGTCGCCAATGCCGATGTGATGACTGCGCTCACCTATGAAACGCCGCCGCTGCGCTGGGCCTTGCTGATCGTGCTCTCCGCCTTCGCCATCATCCTGTTGCCACGCCAGTTCCATGTGGCGGTAGTGGAGAACCGGACGCCGGGCGAATTGCGGCTGGCGGGGTGGCTGCTGCCGCTGTATCTTATCGCCATCAACCTCTTTGTTCTGCCGGTGGCGATTGCCGGCGTGCTGCAATTCGGCTCAGGCGGCGCAAGCGACCTTTTCGTGCTGGCCCTGCCAATCACCAACGACATGCCGATCATTGCCCTGATTACATTTATCGGCGGTTTTTCGGCGGCAACGGCGATGGTCATCGTCGCCTCGGTGGCCGTGGCCATCATGGTGTCCAACGACATCATTGTTCCGGTGGTGCTCAGGCGGCGCAACCGGCGCGGCCAGAGCGGCGATTTTTCCGGCCTGATCCTGATCATCCGTCGGACCGCGATTGTCGGCATCCTCCTTTTGGGATTTGCCTATTACCGTGCCGCCGATATCAATGCCGGTCTTGCCTCGATCGGGCTTTTGTCCTTTGCGGCGATTGCACAGCTGGCGCCTGCCTTCTTCGGCGGTTTGTTCTGGCGGCAGGCCAATGCCCGCGGCGCGGTCGCAGGCCTTTCCTGCGGAATTGCAATCTGGGGCTACATGCTGATGGTTCCCAGTCTCGGCGGTCCGGACAACAGCCATATCGCCGCGGCAATCCTGGATTTCATCATTCCCGGGACACAGAGCTTCACCGGGCTTGGTTCGGATCCGCTGTTCAACGCCGTGGTGCTCAGCCTGATCGCCAATTGCCTGGCCTATGTGATCGGATCGCTGTCGCGCCGCCCCAAGTCGATCGAGCGGATCCAGGCCGCGATGTTCATTCCGGAAGGCCGGAGGCTGACCACGTCGGGCCGGAGCTGGAAGACCAAGGTCACCGTCGCGGATCTGAAGCAGACCATCAGCCGCTATCTTGGTCATGAACGGACGGAGCGCTCGTTTCATTCGCATGAACGCGCCATCGGTCGCTGGATCAACGCCGATGATCCAGCCGACATGGGGCTGTTGCGGTTTGCCGAGCAATTGCTGGGCAGCGCCATCGGCTCAGCCTCGGCACGACTGGTGCTGTCCTTGTTGTTCGAAAGGGCCGATGACATCCCCGGCGACACAGCGCGGCTGCTTGATGAGGCGTCTGAGGCGCTGCAATACAACCGCGATCTACTGCAGACCGCGCTTGGACAAATGAACCAGGGCATCACGGTGTTTGACAGCACCAACCGGCTGACAGTCTGGAACAAGCGGTTCCGCTCCCTGCTGGAACTTCCCGAACATGTGGGCCAGGTCGGCTTTCCGCTTGAGAGCATCATAGCGATGCTGGTCGAGCGCGGCGATATCCAGGCCGGCGAGGAACAGGACGTCCTCGACCGTTTCATGGTCATGGACACGGCCTTCTCGCTCACAATCGGACCGGAGAAACGAATCATCGAGATCCGCTCGAACCCGATGCCCGACAGCGGCATCGTAACGACCTACGCCGACATTACCGAGCGGGTCGCCGCCGACATGGCGCTCAAACAGGCCAACGAGACACTCGAACAAAGGGTGACCAAGCGGACCGCAGAACTGACGCGGGTCAACCGGGAGCTGGAAAAGGCGCAGCTGACGGCGGAAGAAGCCAATATCGGCAAGACACGATTTCTGGCCGCAGCCGGTCATGACATCCTGCAGCCACTCAATGCCGCGCGGCTCTATTCCTCGACGCTGGTGGAGCGACTTGGCAATTCGCCCAACCAGAAGCTGGTGCAGAACATCGACTCGTCGCTGGAATCGGTGGAAGCCATCCTGGGCGCGGTTCTCGATATCTCGCGGCTCGACACCGGCGCCATGAAGCCGCAACTGGCAAGCTTCCCGCTCAATGAACTTTTGCAGCGGGTGGTCACCGACTTTGCGCCGGTGGCGCGGGAGAAGAACCTCAGATTTAAAGTTATGCCAACCAGCGTCCATGTCCGCTCCGATCCCAATCTGCTGCGCCGGCTGGTGCAGAATCTGGTTTCCAACGCCATCAAATATACCCGCGAGGGGCGGGTGCTGGTGGGCGTGCGGCGGCGCGGCGACAAGGTCATCATACAGGTCATCGACACCGGCATCGGCATTCCCTCGACCAAGTTCCGCACGGTGTTCCGCGAATTTGCCCGGCTTGAGGAAGGCGCGCGCACCGCCTCCGGTCTGGGGCTCGGGCTGTCGATCGTCGACCGCATCGCCCGCGTTCTCAAGCATTCGGTCGATATTTCATCGCAGGCGGGAAAAGGCACCGAGTTCAGGGTGGAGCTGCCGCTTGAAACCAACATCAAGCGCATCCAGGCACAACCCAGGCGCACCGGGGCGGATCAGGCCAACACCAATCTGAAGGGGTTGCGGGTGCTCTGCATCGACAATGAACCCAAGATCCTGGAGGGCATGACGTTGCTGCTGAGCGGCTGGGGCTGCACTGTGCTGGCGTCTGGTTCACTCACCGAGAGCCTCAGGATCGCCGAGACCGAGGATGCGCCAGACGTCATTTTCGCCGATTACCACCTTGATGACGGAACCGGCCTTGAGACCATCCTCGCTCTGCGCAAATTGTGGAAAATGGATATCCCGGCCCTGCTGGTCACCGCCGACCGGACTCCGGAGGTGCGCGGCGCCGCCGAAACCGACCGCATCGCCGTTCAAAACAAGCCGATCAAGCCCGCAGCACTGCGCGCTTTCCTCAATCAGGTGACCGTTACGCGGCGCACCGCTGCGGAATAGGGATCAGTCGGTCTGATTGAGAACTTCCGCGCCTATCTTGGAAAGCTGGATGACCGCCTGGGTGCGGCTGTCGACGCCAAGTTTCTGCAGCACCGCCGAGACATGGGCTTTGATGGTGGCCTCCGACACGCCGAGTTCATAGGCGATCTGCTTGTTGAGCAGACCTTCGGCCAGCATTCCCAGCACCCGGCCCTGTTGCGGGGTAAGTGTCTGGATGCGGGCAATCAGGCTGGCGATTTCGGGATCGTGCTCCGATCCGAGATCGACATCCGGCGGGGTCCAGATGCCGCCGTCAAGCACCGTGCGCACGCCCTGACGTATCTCGTCGATGCTGGCGGATTTGGAGATGAACCCGGATGCGCCCAGTTCGAGCGCGCGTCGCATGGTTGGCGGATCGTCGGAGGCCGACACCACCACCACTGGCAGGCTGGAAAACTCAGCGCGGAACGCGATAAGTCCGGACAGGCCGGAAACCCCCGGCATGGTCAGATCCAGAAGGATCAGATCAGCCTCCGGGTGATCGCCAGCTTTCTTGCGCGCGCTCACCAGATCCCCGGCTTCCAGAATCTCGATGCTGTCGCCCATCCCCTCCAGGGCCTGGCGCATCGCCCCCCGAAACAATGGATGGTCATCCGCTATGATGAATGTCAATGGCGCCATGCACTCTCCCCCTCCCGATCGCGCTGCCGCGGCGAATCCGGTCTAAGACGCGGATTCCAAAACGCACTTTAGCGGCGCGCCATGCGTTCGCGCAAGTGCGGCAGTCGGATGACGAACCAGACAGCGGTCCAGAGGTTGCCAAGTATGGGTATTGGCAGGATCCAGATGAGCGCCTTGAGTGGACGCGGCTCGAAAAACCATATGATCAAGGCCGAGAGCAAGAAGCCAAGATAGAGGTCGGCCAGGGTCACCAGTCCCCATGGTTCGGAAAACAACCAGCTTCCGGCCTCGTAAAAAGACCCATCGGCCACGGCGATGATGATCAGGGCGCCGAGGCCGAGTGTGGCCGCGGCAATGACGGCTTGCAGAAGCTTCATGATAGTCCTTCCTGTTGTGGCCATCTCGCGCGGCATCGCGCGTCGGGCCCAGGACTATACGCAAGCATCAGCTCAGCGGATGAACGGCCCTGCTTGGGAGGCGCAACAACCGGGTCCGGCCAATCAAAGTGTTGGTGCGTCAGCTTCGGCCTGATCAGGTCCGATCCGGGATCGGCTCAGGCGGGATCGTTGGCTTGTCGTCAAAATCCCTTTGCAGCTCTTCCACCATGCCGAAGAAGCGGCGCATCATCTTCTCCATGGCGCCGAGCGCGCGATCGAGTTCCGCTTCGTCCGGAATGTCATTCATGCCTGAAGGCGGGGCAACCGTATCGAACCGTTGCTCCAGAGCGGCGACGCGGGCTGAAAGATCCGACAGGGTTTCCTCGAAGGCGCGCCGCTCGTCGGCGGACAGGCGGCAGACCAACTGGCCCGCTTTTTCCGCGCAGATCGACATCTCGCCAGTCAGCGTGTCCATGCGGACAAAGCCGTTTTCGGTCTTTTCCATGGTGAAGCGGTTTGCTATCGGCTCCTGCGAGTTGGCCGGCGCGGACATCATCAGCACCAGAGCCGGGACGGACAGCATTGCAAAACGGGTCATGACGGTACACTCCTGTTTCTTTCTTTCATGACACGCAATAACGACAGAATCGAGAACCTTTCCCGAAAAGCACCTTAATGGCGGTGCCGGGATGAGTTCAGCAGACAAGCGGGGCAATCAGGCATGCATGCAACAATCTACAAGATCACGCCGGAGACGCTCTGGCGCACCGCGGAAGCGGAAGGCCGCTTCACCGGCGCGCCGGTGGACCTGAGCGACGGATTCATCCATTTTTCCACCCGCGAACAGGCGATGGAAACCGCTGCCCGCCACTTCAGCGGACAGGATGGGCTTCTGCTGGTCGCGGTCGACGCCAGCGCGCTGGGCGAGAAGCTCATCTTCGAGGCCTCGCGCGGCGGCGCCCTGTTTCCGCATCTTTATGCAGAGATGCCGTTGTCGGCGGTCAAATGGGTCAAGCCGCTGCCGCTTGGAGCAGACGGCAAGCATGTGTTTCCGGACATGGAGCCATGAGCAGACTGTTCGAGGGCATTGCGCGGCGGGCGCTGTTCACGCTTGATCCGGAGGCGGCGCACGGGCTTTCGATCAAGGCGCTGAAGAGCGGAATGGTGCCCGGGTGCAGCGCCAGTCGCGATCCTCGTCTCGCCACGACCGTTGCCGGCCTCAGTTTCCCGAACCCGCTGGGCATGGCAGCCGGATACGACAAGAATGCCGAAGTCTGCTGCGAACTGGCGCATCTCGGCTTCGGCTTTGTCGAGGTCGGCACGCTGACCCCCAGGCCGCAGACCGGCAACCCCAAGCCGCGGATCTTCCGCCTGGTCAAGGATCACGCGGTGATCAACCGGCTCGGCTTCAACAATGAGGGTCATGCCACCGCGCATGCCCGGATTTCCGGACGGCGGCATGAGGGTCTTCTCGGGGTCAATATCGGCGCCAACAAGGACACCGAAGACCGCGCGGCGGATTATGTCGCGGGCATTTCGCAATTTGCCGATGTGGCGGATTATTTCACCGTCAACATTTCCTCGCCCAACACGCCGGGCCTGCGCAACCTGCAGACCCGGGCATCGCTTTCGGAACTGTTGGGCCGTGTTCTGGCCGAGCGCGACGCGAAGCCAAGGCGCATTCCGGTGTTTCTCAAGATCGCCCCGGACCTCGGCGATCCCGACCTTGACGACATTGCGAGCGAATGCCTTGCGCAGAACCTCGACGGCATCATCGTCTCCAATACGACGCTGTCGCGCACCGGGCTTTCCTCCGATCCCAGGGCCAGTGAGGCCGGCGGGTTGTCGGGACGGCCGGTGTTCGAACGCTCGACCATCGTGCTCGCCAAGATGCGCCAGCGGCTGGGACCTGACATGCCGCTGGTTGGCGTTGGCGGCATCGACAGTGCGGAGACGGCAGCGGAGAAGATGCGCGCCGGCGCGGATCTCATTCAGCTTTACACCGGGTTCATCTATGGCGGGCCGCTGCTGCCGGGGCGGATCCTGCGCGGCCTGTCGAAGATCTGCGACCGGGATAAACTGGTCCGGCTTTCGGACCTGCGCGATTCCAGAACCGCGCACTATGCGGGCATGACAATTCCGGACTAGTGGTGCGATCCTGACAGATGGTCCCCATCTGCCAGGACAAATCGCCCCACCAGATCGATGGCTTGTGGGCTGACTTTTCGAAACAGAAGGGAACCATCTGTTTCGGTCAGACCACCAAGTCAGGCCGGGCCGAAGGCCCGCTCCATGCGCCGCGGCAGGATCGCCAGCAGGGTGAAGCCGCGTGCGGCCAGGAAAACATTGAGCGAAATCCACAGTCCCTGATTGCCCCAGATCTGCGTGAGGCCGACCGACAGGGCGATGAACAGGGCGAGCGAGAGCAGCATCATGTTGCGCATGTCGCGCGACCAGGTGGCGCCGATATAGATGCCGTCCATCTCGAAGGCGAGGACGCCCGCAAGCGCCGTCAGCGCCGCCCAGAACAGATAGGATCCCGCTTCGATCCGCACGATCTCGAGCGTTGTCATCCATCCGATCACAGTGGTCCCGAAGATCAGGAAAAACACCGTGGTGAAAGCGGCGAGCCCCAGTCCCCAGAAGAAGGTCAGTTTCACCGCCTTGCCGAAGGCTGCCCGGTTGCGTGCGCCGATCGCGCGCCCGGCGATCTGCTCGGCGGCGGTGGCAAAGCCATCGAGATAGTAGCCCGCGACCATGAAGAAGTTCATCAGGATGGCGTTGGCGGCCAGTGTCGTTTCCCCGAAACCGGCGCCCATGCGGGTGAACCAGGCAAAGGCCGCCACAAGCGCGAAGGAGCGGATCATGATGTCGCCGTTGAGCGCCATCAGCTTCATGATCGACGGCCGGTGGATGATCTGCTTCCAGGACGGGCTGTCGCGGCGGTCGAACCGGCGATGGATGATCCAGAAGCCCGCCACGCAGCCGGTGATCTCGGCGATCACCGTGGCTGCGGCCACGCCCTTGAGCCCGTAATCGAGCCCCAGTCCGAGCCAGATCGACAGCACGATGTTGGTGCCGTTGATGATGGTCTGCAAGAACAGGCCGGTTCCGCCCATGCCGCGGCCGAGCACATAGCCAAGGATGGCGTAGTTGGCCAGCGCCGCGGGCGCCGAGAGTGCCCTTATGACGAGATAGGTGGAGGCGGCGAGGGCGACTTCACCCTCGGCCCCCATCAAGGGGAGGCCAACCGACAACAGCAACGGGATGGCGGCGATGACAACGGTGCCCGCGACAATGGAAATGATCAGTGATCGCCAGAAAACGGCCTGTTCTTCGGTCGGATCCTCCCTGCCCATGGCCTGCGCGACAAGGCCCGTGGTCGCCGACCGCAGGAAATTGAAGGTGGTGAACACGAGATCGAACAGGATCGCCGCAATCGCCAGTCCGCCGATCAGAGCCGCATTGCCCAGCCGGCCGACCACGGCGGTATCGACCAGGCCCAGCAGCGGTGTGGTGAGAAACGCCAGCGTCATTGGCACCGCAATGGCCAGCACCATGCGGTTGTTGACCTCGAAAGCCCTGATCCTCGGGGCCTCCTCGGCCGGCGTGTCTGGGAGCTGCATGCAAATTGTCCGTGGCTGGAAATGATTCGGCACAAAATCACAGCGAAACTAGACCGGGCGGTGGAGAAAGCCTATCCGGGGCATGGACGAATTCATCTTGCTGCGCCACATCATCGGCGATGCCCCAGCTGCCAATTGTCCACGCCCCCGCCTATGATGCCGGATTTGCCCCGGGCCACCGCTTTCCCATGGGAAAATACACCCGCCTGATGGACCTGATCCGGGAGACCGGTCTCGGCGTGATGGCGGATTTTCATGCACCCGCGCCAGCTTCGGCCGAATGGTTGGCGCTGGCGCACGACCGCGCCTATGTGGATCAGGTGCTGGCCTGCAGCGTGCCGGCGCTGATCGAACGCGAGATCGGCTTCCAGGTCGATCAGCGCGTGAGCCTGCGCGCGCGGCTGGCGACCGCCGGCACCGTGATGGCGGCCAGGCTGGCGCTAAGCGAGGGTATAGCCTGCAACACCGCGGGTGGCAGCCACCATGCGCGGCGCGCGCAAGGCGCGGGTTTCTGCACTTTCAACGATGTGGCGGTCGCGGCGCATCTGCTGCTGGCCGACGGCGAAGTCGGACGCGTGCTGGTGATCGATCTCGATGTGCATCAGGGCGACGGCACCGCGGAGATCTGCGCCGGGATCCCGGCAATCCGCACCGTGTCGATGCACAGCGAGAAAAACTACCCGGCGCGCAAGCAGGCGTCCTCGATTGATGTCGCGCTGCCCGATGGCGTGCGCGACGAGGCCTATCTGGAGACGCTCGACTGGCTGTTACCGCGAACGCTCGAAGGCTTTTCGCCGGATCTGGTCTTCTACAATGCCGGAGTCGACCCACATGAGCACGACCGGTTGGGCCGATTGTCGCTCAGCGACCAGGGCCTGAGAGATCGAGACCGCACGGTGTTTTCGTTTTTTCGCGAGCGCGGAATCCCGGTCGCAAGCGTTCTTGGCGGCGGCTACAGCCACGACATCGACGCCGTCGCCCGGCGGCATCTCATCACCTTCGAGGCGGCGCTGGACTTCGTCTGAGCTATCGGCGCAGGCTGAACAGCCGGATGATGATGAAGACGGGGATCACCACGCCCGCGCCGAGCAGGAGATAGCCGCCGAAGCGGCCAAGCGCTGCAAAGCCGGTCTCCCACAAATTGACCAGGAAATTCCGGACCATGTAGAGGATGTCGGCGGGATACCAGTTGAAGGCTGCCATGATGACGCCGACCACGAAGGACGCGACCAGCAGCTTGAGCACGGTGCGGCCGGGCGTGTCGCCCAGAAAGCGTGTCAGACCATTGCTCATGCGGGCGGCTCCCAGTTTCGTCTCCGCCCTCACATAGTCATGGCGGCAGCAGTGGGCAAGTGGATCATTCGGCGCCGTCGATCATGCGCTCCAGCGTTTCAAGCCGATCTGCCTCGCCGGGCGGCTTGTCCCAGCGCAGGCGGCTGATGCGCGGAAAGCGCATGGCGACACCGGACTTGTGCCGGGTGGAGCGGTTGATGCCTTCAAAGGCAACCTCGAACACCAGCCCCTTGTCCGGCCCGGCGCGCACCGAACGCACCGGGCCGAAGCGCTCGATCGTGTTCTCGCGCACATATTTGTCGATCTGCAGCAGTTCCTCGTCGGTGAAGCCGAAATAGGCCTTGCCGACGGGCACCAGTTCGCCCGGATCTCGCCAGACACCGAAAGTGTAGTCCGAATAATAGCCCGAGCGCTTGCCGTGGCCGCGCTGGGCATACATCAGCACCGCATCGATGAGGAACGGATCGCGCTTCCATTTGTACCACTCGCCCTTGGGCCGGCCTGGCAGATAGGGTGACAGCTTGCGCTTGATCATCACCCCCTCGATCACCGCGAAAGGCGGATCGGCACGGAGGGCGGCAAGCTCGTCCCAGGTATTGAAATCGAGCATGGCCGAGCAATCGAAGCGCGCCGGATCAAGGCCCGCAACAAAGGATTCGAGCCGCGCGCGACGCTCGAGGAAGGGCTTCGGTCTGAGGTCGTACAGTCCGTCCTGCAGAATGTCATAGGCGCGGAAGAACGCCGGATGGTCGCACAGCTGTTTGGCCGTCACGGTCTTGCGGTTGAGCCGCTGCTGCAGGTCGGAGAAGCTGCCGGTCTCGACCCCATCGCCGCCCGGTCGCGCGACGAGCAGTTCCCCGTCGAGCGCGCCGTCAAAGGCAATCGCATCGACCAGATCCGGGAAGGCCGCGGAAATGTCGTCGCCGGTGCGGGTGTAAAGCCGGTTGACACCGCGTTCCGAGGTCGCCTGCACGCGGATGCCGTCCCATTTCCATTCCGCAGTGAAATCCTGCGGATCGAGCTTGTCGAAATCGCCCGCGTCGATGGCGTGCGAGAGCATCACCGGCCGGAAGGGAGCAGCCGCGGCGTTCACCGGCTTTTCGCCCGAGCCGTCAAGCCAGGCAAACAGTTCGGCATAGGGAGCCTCGAGACCATGCCACAGCTCCTCGATCTCGTTGACATCTACACGGCCGAAGCCCGCCAGCGCCTGCTTGATCAGCCGGCCCGACAGGCCCATGCGGAAGCCGCCGGTGACGAGCTTGAGCAGCGCATAACGGCCCGGCGCGTCAAGCCGGTCGAGCCAGTCCTCGACCAGCTTCGGCCCGTCCCGCCGCGAGGAGGCCTGGAGCGTCTCGACGACTTCGGCCAGTCCCGGAGCATCATTGCGGCCAGCCCGGGCGGTCCCCTTCTCCGGCCAGGCCAGCGCGATGGTCTCTGCCAGATCGCCGACATAATCATAGGAATAGCCGAACAATTCGGCATCCATGCGGGCGGAAATCAGCTCGCGCAATTGCGCCGGCTTGACCGCGGGAATGTCGAGATCGCGGGCGATCGCCGCCAGCGCGTAGCCGCGCTCGGGATCCGGCACCGTGCGGAAATGATCCTGCAGCAGCGCAAGCTTGGCGTTGCGCGAGGGCGTAAACGCCAGCATGTCGAGCAGGTCGGCAAAGCGGTTCACGGATCAATCGCCCTCATCTTCATAGCCGACCAGATGCAGCGGCTTGGCGGCGATGCCCTGCATCTCGCACCAACGCACCAGCGCCTCCTCGCGGCCATGGGTGACCCAGACCTCGCCGGGCGCGACAGCCGTGATTGTCTCGGCAAGTTCGTCCCAATCGGCATGATCGGAGATCACCAGCGGCAGTTCGACGCCGCGCTGACGGGCACGGGCGCGCACCTGCATCCAGCCCGAGGCGAAGCTGATCAGCGGGTCGGGAAAGCGGCGCGCCCATTTCTCACCGAAGGCGGAGGGGGGACCCAGCACGATGGCGCCGGCGAAACCGCCCTTGACGCTGGATTCCACCGTCGCCGGGCGCAGATCGCCCAGTGCGATGCCCTGGCTTTCGTAATAGTCGCAGAGCTTCTGCAGCGCGCCGTGAATGTAGAGCGGCTTGTCATATCCGGCGTCGCGGATCAGGCGGATCACCCGCTGCGCCTTGCCGAGCGAATAGACACCGACCAGATGCGCCCGGTCCGGGTTGCGGCTCACCGAGCGCAACAGACGCTGGATCTCGCCGCCGGCGTCGGGATGCCTAAACACCGGCAGGGCGAAGGTCGCCTCGGTGATGAAGACGTCACAGGCGACCGGCTCGAAGGTGGCGCAGGTCGGATCCGGCCGCGGCTTGTAGTCGCCCGAGGCGACGATGCGCAGCCCATTGCGCTCGACAGCGATCTGGGCGGAGCCCAGCACGTGGCCTGCGGGATGGAACGTGACGGTCACATCCTTGATGCGGATCTCCTTGCCCAGACCGGCCGGTTGGGTAGCGCCTGCATGATCGGCGCCATAGCGGATCGCCATGATGTCGAGCGTCTCGGCCGTCGCCAGCACATGGCCGTGGCCGGCGCGGGCATGGTCGGCATGGCCATGGGTGACCAGCGCCCGGTCGACGCCGCGCACGGGATCGATGAAAAAATCGCCCGGCGGGCAATAGAGCCCCTCGCGGCGGGGGATGAGCAGATCTTCGGGTCTCGGTGTCATGGATCCAAGGTAGGGCGGCCGAGGGCCAAGCGAAAGGGCCCAGCGAACAGGCCAAGCGAAAGGGCTTGCGTTTTCAACCGCCCGGCAGCATAGGCTGCGCATTCATTCCCATCCGGTCCACACATGACATCCCATCAGCTTTCCTCGGGCGATCTGACTGCCGATCGCCGCGCGCAGTATGCCCGCCTCTATGCCGAGGGCGGTGACATCAGCGCCGCCATAGACCTGCAGACGCAGGCGCTCGAACTCGCGCCCCTCTGGGCAGCGGGCTGGCACCAGCTTGGACAGTATCGCGAGAAGGCCGGGGACATGGCGGGTGCTGCGGATGCCTGGCGCAAGGTGCTGGCGCTGGCGCCGGCCGACATCTTCGGCGCGGGCCTGAAACTGTCGCTGACCGGACAGGCCGAAACGCCGCCAGCGCCACCGTCCGAATATGTCGAGGCACTGTTTGACGGCTATTCGGACCGGTTCGACACGGCTCTCGTGGAAGACCTCGGCTACTGCGTGCCGGAACGGCTCACCGCGCTGCTGGGCGAGGTCGCCGGCGCGGACGCGCATTTCGCGAAGGTGACTGATCTCGGCTGCGGCACCGGCCTGTTCGGCGAGCGGATCAGGCTCAGGACCTCGTGGCTCGACGGCTACGACCTGTCGCAAGGCATGCTGGCGAAAGCCGCCGAGAAGGGCGTCTACGATCATCTCGGACAGGCCGATATCGGTTTCGGCCTGCCTGCAGACGCCCCCGCCTTCGGCCAGAAGGCCGACCTGGTGGCCGCCTCGGACGTGTTTGCCTATTTCGGCGATCTCGACACCGTCATCGGCGTCGCTGCGGATCTGATAAGGCCCGGCGGCCTGCTTGCCTTCTCCTGCGAGGCCGGCGACGAGGGTTCCGACTGGCTGCTACAGGCCTCGCTGCGCTACTGCCACGGAGACTGCTACCTCCGCGCCCTCATGGAGCGTCACGGCCTCAGCATCGAGCGGCTGGTGCGTGAGCCGATCCGCCGCGATGGCACAGCCATGATCGAGGGCTTTCTGGTCATCGCCCGCAGGCAGGGTGCAGAGAGCACGTCTCCGCTTGCCCTGCCGGACAGGATCACCGGCTCACTGGCTTCGCCTGACCTGCCGGATGAAGCCGCTGTCAGGGGGCCAGACTATCTGATGTGATCGGCTGCCCGGATCCGCGCGATCCGGCTTGGAGCGGCGGCCTTGCTGCTCTAGATTGACCGGCGTGACCACCGAATCCTTTCCCGCCCCCGACATTCCTGATGAGAGCTCCGGCTTTGATCTGCCAGAGCCATTCCTCGGATGGTTCGCGAGCCGCGGCTGGCGGCCGCGCCCGCATCAGTTGGAATTGCTGGCCGAGACCCAGGCCGGCCGCTCAATGCTGCTGATCGCACCAACCGGCGCCGGCAAGACGCTTGCGGGCTTCCTGCCGAGCCTCACCGATCTCACGGCGCGCGGCAAGCCGAAGCCGGGATCGGCCGATGCGCGATCGCTACACACGCTCTATGTCTCGCCCTTGAAAGCGCTTGCTGTCGACATCGAACGCAATCTGGCGCGGCCTGTCGAGGAGATGGGCCTGCCTGTCAGGATCGAGACGCGGACCGGCGACACGCCGCAATCCAAGCGCGCCCGGCAGCGCACCGATCCGCCCGACATCCTGCTGACGACGCCCGAGCAGGTGTCGCTGCTGATTGCCAACGGCCATGCCGAGCGGCTGTTTGCCGGTCTTCGCTACGTGATCTTCGACGAGCTGCATTCGCTGATCGCTTCCAAGCGCGGCCATTTGCTGTCACTGGCGCTGGCACGGCTGCGCAGGCTCGCGCCGGGGCTCAGGACCATCGGCCTCTCGGCGACTGTGGCCGATCCGGAGGAGCTGCAACGCTGGCTCGTGCCGCAAGCGCCCGACAGCGACGAGCTCGCCGGACGAATCACGGTGACCGGCGGGGCCAGCCCGATCATCACCATTCTCGAGACAGCCGAGCGCATCCCCTGGTCCGGCCATTCGGCGCGCTACGCCATCCCCGATGTCTACCAGACCATCAAGGATCACCGCACCACGCTGATCTTCGTCAACACCCGCAGCCAGGCGGAGATGCTGTTTCAGGAATTGTGGCGGGTCAACGAGGACAATCTGCCGATCGCGCTGCATCACGGCTCGCTCGATGCGGCGCAGCGCCGCCGGGTGGAGGCGGCGATGGGGCGCAACGAGCTGCGCGCCGTGGTCGCCACCTCGACGCTGGATCTCGGCATCGACTGGGGCGACGTGGATCTCGTCGTCCATGTCGGCGCGCCCAAGGGCGCCAGCCGGCTCGCGCAGCGGATCGGCCGCGCCAATCACCGCATGGACGAGCCGAGCCGGGCGATCCTGACGCCCGCCAACCGGTTCGAGGTGCTCGAATGCCAGGCTGCCATCGACGCCAATTATGCCGGCGCGCAGGACACGCCGTCCGGCGGCGACGGCGGGCTCGATGTGCTGGCCCAGCACGTGCTGGGGATGGCGGCGGCGGCGCCCTTCGACGCGGATGAGCTTTTCCTGGAAGTGACCAGCGCCTCGCCCTATGCGCGGATTGACCGCGACACTTTCGACAAGGTCATCGATTTCGTCGCCACCGGCGGCTACGCGCTGAAAAGCTACGAGCGCTATGCCCGGATCCGCAAGCGCGCCGACGGATTGTGGCGGATCTCCAATCCGCAGGTGGCGCAGCAGTACCGGCTCAACATCGGCACCATCATCGAGGCGCCGATGCTCACTGTGCGGATGACCAGCCGCAAGAACGGCATTCTCTCCGGCCGCGGCGGGCCGCCGCTGGGCAAGGTCGAAGAGTATTTTCTCGAAACCCTGTCACAGGGTGACACCTTCCTGTTTTCGGGAAAAATTCTCAGATTTGAAGGAATCCGGGAGAACGAATGCCTGGTGTCCAATGCCTGGGACCAGGACCCCAAGGTGCCCGCCTATGCCGGCGGCAAGTTTCCGCTGTCGACCTATCTGGCGGAGGGCGTGCGCGCCATGATCGCCGATCCCTCAAAGTGGGGCGCGCTGCCCGACCAGGTGACCGACTGGCTCAGGATGCAACAGGAGGTCTCGCAACTGCCGGCCAGGGACAGCCTGCTGATCGAGACGTTTCCCCGCGGCGAGCGGTACTACATGGTGCTTTATCCGTTCGAAGGCCGCGTGGCGCACCAGACGCTTGGCATGCTGCTCACCCGGCGGCTCGAACGGCTGGGAGCTCAGCCGCTGGGCTTTGTGGCGACGGATTATTCACTCGGCGTATGGGCGCTCGAGGACATGGGTGCGATGATCAAGGGCAAGCGGCTCGATCTCGGCTTGTTGTTCGACGAGGACATGCTCGGCGACGATCTCGATGCATGGCTCAATGAATCCTGGCTGCTCAAGCGCACATTCCGGGCCTGCGCGGTGATCTCGGGCCTGATCGAGCGGCGTCATCCCGGCAAGGAAAAGTCCGGCCGCCAGGTCACCGTCTCCGCGGACCTGATCTATGACGTGCTTCGCAGCCACGAGCCCGACCATATCCTGTTGCGCGCGACGCGGGCGGATGCGGCGCAGGGGCTTTTGGATATTCAGCGGCTCGGCGCTATGCTCAAGCGAATCAAGGGACACATCAAGCACCGCGCGCTGGACCGGATCTCGCCGCTGGCTGTCCCGATCATGCTGGAAATCGGGCGGGAGCCGGTTGCCGGCGAGGCGAATGAGAGCATTCTGGCCGAGGCGGCGGACGATCTGCTTGCCGAGGCCCGGAACCCGAGGTGAACGGAACAGCCATGCACGGAACCATCGCGGCGCTCGGAGCCGATCCAGCACCGACCGGCCCCGCCGCGGTCGAGATCGATGTCAACGGCACGGTTGTCATCTGCGACCGCGCCGGGGTGCTTTGGCTGCCCGCAAGCGGCGCGCTGGTGGTTTCCGACCTGCATCTCGAAAAAGGCGCGGCGCATGCGCGGCGCGGGATGCTGCTGCCTCCCTATGACACCGCCGCGACACTCGCCCGGCTTGGCGAGGCGATCACGCGCTATGATCCGCGCCTGGTCATCAGTCTGGGCGACAGTTTTCACGACCGCATCGGATCGCAGCATCTGCCCGAGCCTTACAGGCAAGCGTTGCAGGCCCTTCAACGGGGTCGGGACTGGGCCTGGATCGAAGGCAATCATGATCCCGAAAAGCCGGTGGGTCTGGAGGGCGCATGGTGCAGCGAACTTCACCTCGAGACGCTGGTGTTCCGGCATGAGCCCCGCCCGGGTGCAGCCGATGGCGAGATCGCCGGCCACCTGCACCCGGCAGCTCGCGTGGTGCGACGCGGCAAGGCCGTGCGCAGGCCGTGTTTTGCAAGCGACGGAAAGCGGCTGCTGATGCCGGCATTCGGCTCGACCACGGGCGGCCTCGAGTTGCGTCATCCCGCCCTGCGCGGCCTGTTCGACCGGAACGAACTCATCGCCCATCTGCTGGGGCGCGACCGGATCTATTCCGTCGCCTTCAACCGGATGAATGGCTGAGCCCGCAAGCGCCCGATTTCATGCAAGCATGACAAGGGCTATCGAGGCAATCACGATGGCGCTGATGGTCAGGCGCAGCCGGCCGAACCAGGCCGGCAGCAGACCGGTACCGGCGCTCTTCCAATCCCATGCCGCCTGCAGCGCGAACCCGGCTGCCAACAGCAGCAACGACCAGGGCCGGTCGATCAGCAAGGCCAGCCAGGCAGCAAGCGAGGGTGCAACACTCAGGATCATCTGCTCGGCGGCGCGGGCCGGTTCGGCCAATGTCAGGGCGCGGCCCCAGCGAACTCCGCCCATGAAAGACAAGATGACGGCGCCGTAAGCCAGAAAGGCCTTGTCACCGCCCAGATGCGCGGCAGAGAATGCCGGCGATACGGTGGCAGCTACGGCCATTGCGAGAAACGGCAGTGCCCCCAGTCCCGCCAGGAACCAGGCGGTGGCAGTCATGTTGGATATATTCCGGGCTGCGCTCATGCCGGTCCCTGCTCCGATATTCTGATGCTCAGTCCTTGCGGAAGATCACGCTTGAAAGCCAGCCGGTCACGGCTGCGAGAAAAACGGCGAAGATGCCGTAGGCGAGCGCATAGCCATGGGCGAAATTGAAGATAAACTGCTCCAGACCCGTCTTGACCACCCGAAGCGGGATCTCCCTTTCCATGACAAACTGGCTGTTCTTGTACAAGACGGCGCGGACCTTGTGCTGGCCGACCGGGATGTTGGCCGGAAGCCGCACCGAGGCGCGAAACAGGGATTTGGAAATGAAGCGGACCCCGGTCGGGTCGCGCTGATATAGCCCGCTGGTCTGCTTGATCCGCCGAAGCGCTTCGCGAAAATCACTTACCCGTGATCCATCCCCAATACCGCCGGTGGGAACCAGGCGGATGTTGTTGATGCCGATATCGCGCGACGCAAGCTCCATCGTGGTGGCAATGCCGTCCAGCGGCCTCGTGCTCGACATCGAATAGGATGCAGGGATGGGTTCGAAACGGATCGAGTGCCGGTTGATCCAGATCCCCCCCACGCGCTCCTTGCGGCGAACTGTGGTGGAGATGCGCGGCCCTTCCAGCGACACCACGATGTCATAGGCAAAGGTCGCCAGCAGCAACTCATCGACGCCGTCAATGGCGCCAAAGACGGTGATGTCAGCCCCGGAGAAATCCGAGGAGATGGCGATCTCATTGGTGGAGATGCCGATATCAATCCGCTCGGAGAACTTCTCATTGATGGTTATCGTGGGATCGGCGAGTTGCGCCGAAGCCGGGAGGCTCACAAACAACAAAGCTGCAAAGGAGAAAACCGCCGCGCGCATCAGAAACCAAAGCTCCCGCTGACAACGGAGTAGACCTCATCGGGCGGCAGCACCAGGCCGAGGCCGAGGCGGATGGCCACGGCCAGGACAAGCACTGCAAGACCCGCGCGCAACTGCTCGCCGCGCATTTTCTGACCGACCCGAACGCCATACTGGGCGCCGATGACGCCGGCAATCATCAACAGCCAGGCCAGGACGATATCGACCGAGAAATTGGTCGCTGCCTGCACGATGGTGGTAAAGGCGGTGACGAATATGATCTGAAACAGCGACGTGCCGATCACGACATTGGTCGGAATGCGCAACAGGTAGATCATCGCCGGCACCATGATAAAGCCGCCGCCGACACCCATGACCGATGTCAGGATGCCGATCGCAAAGCCTAGCAGGATCACGGGAATGACGCTGAGATAGAGTTTCGAGCGCTTGAACCGCATCTTGAAAGGCAGCCGGTGCACCCAGTTGTGCTGGCCCGGCTTGCGCATCGAAACCGACTGGTTCCTGGCGGCGCGGCGCAGCGCCTTGACGCTTTCCCACAGCATCAGGCTGCCGACCAAACCAAGGAAGACCACGTAGAGCAGCGAGATGATCAGATCGAGCTGGCCAAGCCGGCGCAGCATGGTGAAGATCTGAATGCCGACCGTGGCGCCGGCCAGGCCGCCAACCAGCAGGACAAGCCCGAGCTTGATATCGAGCGTACCGCGGCGGAAATGAGCGAGCGCGCCTGAAACCGATGACGCGACAACCTGATTGGCGCCGGTGGCGACGGCCACGGCCGGCGGAATGTTGTAGAAGATCAGGAGCGGCGTGATCAGGAACCCGCCGCCCACGCCGAACATGCCGGACAAAAAGCCCACGGCCGCGCCCATCCCGAGGATGACGAAGACATTGACCGAAAGTTCGGCGATCGGCAGGTAAATTGTCACCTTGCGCTCCCGGGCGTCAACGGCTGGGACAATGGGTTAAGCCAAGCAGTACCTGACAAATCCGTATTGCGCGTTTCGGGCGCTCAAGTCAAACCTGTTGGTATCGCATTGAAACAGAAGCTGTTTGCGCCCCGGTTTATTTGCCGCCGCCAATCACCGACCCCCGCGAAAAACGCTGATTCCTCGTCCCGAAACTTCCGGGCCGCGACTGAATGTCTGTCGCATCCGACGGGATGGATCTGAGCGCCAGAAGCCTTCATCCGTCAAGCGGGAAACTGGCGCGCTTAACCGTTGCGTTCAAGCAATTCCTTGACCAGCTTGTCGTCGATCTCTCCGGTGGCTTCCATGCCGATGGAAGCCTGGAACGCCTTGATTGCCGCCGTGGTCTTGGCGCCCATGACGCCGTCAGGTGTGCCCGCATCAAATCCATTGTTGTTGAGAATGGCCTGGATGTTGCGGATGGCCTTTTTCATGTCAACGGATGCAGTTTCGTTGGTTTCGCCGCCCCAGGAGGCCGGAACTTCCACCGCATTCGCCTCAGGGCTGATTTCCTTGGCAGTCCAGTTGGCGACCGCGGCGCGGGCTGCTTCGACCTGTTCGGGCCTGAGCGCGTTGAACACCTCATCGCGCTTGACCGCAGCATCCTTGTCGCCGTCATTGGCGGCGATGGCGAACCATTTGTAGGACTGCTCCAAATCCCGCGGCACACCGTCACCGCGGGCGTAGAGAATGGCGAGATTGACCTGGCTGTCGCGCACGCCAACTTCCGCCGCCTGGATGAACCACTCGGCCGCATTGTCGAAGTCAGGTGCGGGACCGGCGGTGGCGTAGAGCACCGCGAGGTTGTGCATGGCGCTGGCGTTGCCCTGTTCGGCAGCCATCTGATACCATTTCTTGGCGGCATCGAGATCGCGCTCAACACCGCTGCCCTTCTCGTAAAAATTGGCGATCCGGTATTGCGAGGGCGCATGGCCGAGATCGGCGGCGCGCTGATACCAGTCGGCCGCAGCGCCGAGGTCGACGGGAACGCCGCGACCATCGGTGAAACGCGCGCCGATTTCATAAAAGGCCAGAGGGTTGCCTGTGGCGGCAGCTGCCTTCAGCGCTTCTGGCGCAGCACCTTGGGGAAGCGCATCGAGCGCGCTAGTCAGCATGACGTCGGTGGCAGGCGCCTGGCCTTCCGAAGTCGAGATGGCCGATGTTTCTTCCAGAGATGTGGCCGCCGGCCCCATCTCCGGTGCAGCAACGGGCACGTCAACAGCTGGAGCGCTGGAGGTCTGAACCTCCGTCACGGGCGCATCAGCGCCCGGTTCGATCACCCGGACCTCAGGCAGGCGCGGTCCGCTCGCGGCTTGCTGATCTTCCAGGTCTGACACGATCGGTTCGTCGAGCACGGCGGAAGGCTCAACCACGGGCGCAGGTTCGACGATCGCCGTTTCAACGGCCGCGTTTTTCTCATCGCCGCCCGACAGCAAGCCCGTCACCAGCGGGAATGTCATGATCGCCAGCAGTATGGCGCCTGCCGCCATCAGGATCGGGCGTCTGCGCGACTTGAGAACTTCGAGGAATCCGCTGCCGCCGCTCTTGCGGCCCTTGCCGATCGTCTCCACTTCGGCCGCTGCGGCCATGGCCGCGCGGCGCGCAGAGGCAAGAAACTCCGCCTTTTCCGATCCGTCTTCGGTCGGCTTGCCGCCGCGCTGGCGTTCGGCGGCCTGGGCTTCGCGCACTTTCTGCAGGATGCGATTGATATCGGGCGCGCCGGAGCCTGGCTCGAGCGGCATGTTGGCGGTTTGCGGATCCATATGCATCGACGGATCGAGCGGCGGCGAATCATCCTCTGTGAAGTGAGGTTCGGCCGGCGATTTCGATGTGTCTCTACCTGGCCGGATGCGGGCAGCCAGTCCCGCCAGGAAGGATTTTTCGCTTGCCGTGTCGGGCTGCACCAGGTCGTCGTCAGCATCGGCTTCGGTTTCCTGGCTCGCCGCAAATGCCGCGGCAAGGGCTGCGGCCTCGGATGGTGTCCGCGCCGACTGGCCTTGCTGGCCTGTGCGGTTCCTCTCCGCACGCGGCGCATCGGCGCGATAGTCGTCTCCCGACTGCATCGCATCATCCAATGCGACGGTCGAGGCCTGCGGCATTGCCGTCTCAATGGCGCTTCGCGCGTCAGCAACGGCATCACGCATGTCGGTCAGTCCGGCGTGATGCAGTGATGACGGGGTGACATCGAGGCGTTCCAGTCGGTCGGCGATCTTCAGCAGCGTATCCTGCACGGCTTCAAACGCGCGCATTGTCCGGTCATCGGTCTTGCGGCTGAGGCTTTCAAGCGCCTTGAGATCATCTGCCAAAGCGGTGATGATTTCGATATTGGCAATCGACTGGGGAGATTGTGCGCCGCCCATCTGCCCGGAATAGGCGCTCACGGCAGCTTCAGCGGCCTGGCGCGCGGCTTCGACGACGAATTCGTCGCTTGTCGCCAGATGTTCCTCGATCGAGGCAAAGCGTTCGTCAAAGGCTTCGTAGCTGGGTCCACCCTGCGGTGCGGAGCTGACAAGACGCGACAGGTTGGCAATCTGGTCTTCAAGGCCGCGCAGGGCCTCGTCGCTGGGGCCGGCCTGCACGTTGCTCGACATGTCCAGACGATGGGCGATATCAGCAAGCCTGGCTTCCAGCCCCTCGATGCCCGGAATTGTCATCGAAGACTGGCTCGGACGATCAAGCCTGGCGGAAATGTCGGCCAGCTGCGCCTCGACATTCTCGAGCCCGCTCATCGGCTGCATGGCGATGCCCGCGGCGGTCAATTCAGCCTGCTGAAGCTTGGAGGCGATATCGGCCAGCTTGGCGTCCAGGGTTTCAAGGCCCGGCAGCGGATCAATGGCGCGCGAGGCGGTGGCTTCGGCGCGGCCGATCAGCGCCTCCAGCCGGCCGATGACAGCGTCAGGCATCCGGGCAGGCTCATGGGCGGGAACCGAAAGGCTGTCAATCTGGTGGGCCAGCTGGTCAAGCCGCGCGATCAGGCTTTCATCCACCCCGCGCGCGTCAAGAGCCTCGATCTTGCCGGAGATGTCGGTCAGGTAGTCGGTCAGTTCCGGCATGCGGTCGCCGTGGGCGCCATCCTCGATCAGGGCCTGCAGACGTTCGATGCGGGCATCGAGGCGGGCGACAGCTTCCTCATCGGCCAGTTGCGCGACACGGGCCGCCAGGTGCTCGATCCGGCCGCCAAGGTCGAACTGCGCCGATGTGGGATCCAGATCGTCGATTTTCTGGGCGACCGACGCAAGCCGGGCTTCCAGCCGCTCGAACGGAGCGGTATCGACAGGCGGCGCCACGGGGGCGGGCATCGCCGCAATCGCGCGGGTGATTTCATCAAGGCGCGCGCCGAGCAGATCGAACTGATGCGGCAGGTCCTGGGCTGCGGAGTCAGGCTGCCGGGACATCGCCTCGATGGAATGGGACAGCTCGGTGATCTTGTTTTCAATCGCCTTGGCTCGGCCGTCGGCCGGCATGGTGGACAGGACTTCGCGGACGTCGTCGACGCGATAGGCAAGGTTGACCAGTTCGTCGCGCAGACCCGCCATGTCGATGTTGGAGACCTGCTCCTCCATCGACTGCCAGCGGGTTTCGAGCGCCTGGACGCTGTCTTCGCGCGCCAGCCGATCGACCATGGCGCGCAGCGAATCCAGTTCCAGCCGGAGCGAATCCGCGCCCCCGTCATGGGAGCCCAGCGCATCGATCGACGCCGAAATGCCGGCCAGGTCGCGGCGCAGTTCCTGCGGCAGCGCCTGGTCGCGGGCCTCGGCCCGCAACTCGCTCATCTCGCGGCGCAGCGCGGCCATTTCCTTGATCAGGACCTGGCTGACATCGGCGCCGTGTTCCTGGGGGGCGGCCATCCGGGCCGCTATGGTCTGGAGGGACGGCTGGCGCGGCTGATCATGATTGGTTCCCGCAGCCGACCTGGAGGCGTGCTCAGGAGCGCGACGCGCGCCCTCAAGCGTCCTTTGACGCGCGCGTATGCCCTCGAGCAGACCGGCGCCAGGGGCGGGGGACGGAGATTGCTGCGGCGGCGCCGGATACCGGCCCTGAGCCGCATTGCCGCCCCGGCCGAGAATGTCTTCAATTCGCGCTTCCAGGCCTTCAATGGTGCGATTGAGCGCATCCAGCGAGGATTCGCCTGCGCCAGGCCGGTTTGAATAAGGTCGCGATCCGTTCATTATCGTTTCCGCTTCGCGTTGTTGCCAGGAGCTTCGAGCTCCACTCCCATCCGCAGCCAGTCCGCCGCTCCTGCAATGACGGAGGACAGACCCCGCACTTGGGAGACCAGACTTCAAACCGGAAAAAACAAGATACAAGGAAACCGGGCTTACTGCTCTTGATCCGCACATTCTGCGAAACGTGGTAAACAACCCGTTAACTAAGGTTACTTTTCTTCTCCTACGGGCCGCATTTTCCAACGACTTGACGTTTCGGAAGGTTTAATGTCAAACCGCGAACCTCATTTGGGGCGAAACATAAGCATGACGGCTCTGGCGAACGATGAATGACATGACCGACATCAGCGAGGGCCAGGAGGAAGCGGTCTACAGAATCGGCGACCTCGCGGAGGAATTCGGGGTCACTCTGAGGACCTTGCGGTTCTATGAGGACAAGGGCCTGCTCAAGCCGACCCGTGCCGGGGTAACGCGGCTGTTTACCAAGCGCGACAGGGCCAGGCTCAAGCTCATCCTGCTTGGCAAGCGCGTCGGGTTCTCGCTGACTGAAGTCAAGCGCATGATCGACCTCTATGATCCGCACGGCAAGAATGACGCCCAGTTGAAAGTAGCTTTGTCCAAGGGTGAGGCGCAGATGCGGGTGCTTGAGGAACAGCGCGCCAGCATCAACACGGCGATCGAGGAGCTTGAACGCACCATCTCGGTGGTGCGTGATATGCTGAAAGAAGCCGAATAGACGGCAGCGCCGCAGCATGCCCGCTATCATCACCCGCCCGCAAGGCGGGTTTTTTGTTGTTTCAGCCTCCTGCGGTCGGATGGAGCGCTCTGCAAATTGCTGTTTCAAAGAAACTGCGCATCACGTTTTTTCGAACTCCTGCATGAGTAATCCTTGAAAATCATCAGTTTTTGCCCATTTTTCCGGTGCCGAAGCGACGCACACCCCGCTAGGCGCGATTTTTTACGTTTACGCGAACGTCAAAATTGAGTATGCAAGCTCGCGAGGATCGCCGGGTTATTGTACCTGTCGCGACAAAGACAAAAGGGATGAGGATCCATGCCCGTTTACAAGGCACCGGTCGAAGACACGCTTTTCATTCTCAATGATGTGCTTGGATATGAGCGCTACATGAACCTGCCCGGTTTTGCCGATGCAAGCCCGGACATTGTCGAGGCGATTTTGCAGGAAGGCGCCCGGCTTTCCGAAGAGGTCATGCTGCCGCTCAATCAGGTCGGCGACCAGGAAGGTTGCACCCGCCACGACGATGCGACGGTGAGCACGCCAAAGGGTTTCAAGGAGGCCTACAAGCAATATTGCGAGGGCGGCTGGCTCGGTCTTGCCGCACCCGCAGAATTCGGCGGTCAGGGCCTGCCCTATGCGCTGCATGTCGCAGTGGGCGAATACATGTCCTCCGCCAACCTGTCCTTGATGATGTATCCCGGCCTGACCCAGGGCGCGATCGCAGCCATTCACGAGCATGGAACCGACGAGCAGAAAGCCAAGTTCCTGCCGAATATGGTGGAAGGCATCTGGACCGGCACCATGAACCTGACCGAGCCCCATTGCGGCACGGATCTGGGTCTCCTGCGCACCAAGGCGGTCAAGCAGGATGACGGCAGCTACAAGATTTCCGGCCAGAAGATCTTCATCTCGGCCGGCGAGCACGACATGTCCGACAACATCATCCATCTGGTGCTGGCCCGTATCGAAGGCGCGCCGGAAGGGGTGAAGGGCATCTCGCTGTTCATCGTGCCCAAATACATGGTCGGCGACGACGGCTCGCTGGGCGATCGCAATCCTGTCACCTGCGGCTCGCTCGAAGAGAAGATGGGCATTCACGGCAACGCCACCTGCGTGATGAATTACGATGAAGCCACCGGCTACCTGATCGGAACGGAAAACGCCGGGCTCAAGGCCATGTTCGTGATGATGAACGAAGCCCGCCTCGGCGTCGGCCTTCAGGGTCAGGCGATGGGCGAGATCGCCTACCAGAACGCTGTTGCCTATGCGCGCGAGCGCCTGCAGGGCCGCTCGCTTTCCGGCCCCAAGGCGCCCGACAAGAAGGCCGATCCCATCATCGTGCACCCCGATGTGCGGCGCACGCTTCTGACCATCCGCGCCTTCAACGAGGCCGGCCGCGCCTTCATGCTGTGGACGGCGCTCAAGTCCGACGTGGCGCACAAGTCCGAGGTCGAGAGCGACAGGCAGCAGGCGGACGACCTGCTGACGCTGGTCACCCCGGTGGTCAAGGGCGTGCTCACCGACAAGGGCTTCGACCATGCGGTGATGGCGCAGCAGATGTTCGGCGGCCATGGCTATATCGAGGAATGGGGCATGAGCCAGTATGTCCGCGATGCCCGCATCGCCATGATCTATGAAGGCGCCAACGGCATCCAGGCGCTCGATCTTGTCGGCCGCAAGCTCGGCCAGAACGGCGGCCGCGCGGTCATGGCTTTCTTCAAGGAAGTTGGCGATTTCTGCGAGGACAACCGGTCCAACGAGGAGCTGGCGCTCTACACCAAGGCTCTGAAGAAGGGGCTCAACGATCTGCAGGCCTCGACCATGTGGCTGATGCAGAACGCCATGGCCAAGCCAGACAACGCGGGTGCTGCCTCGACCGACTACATGCATCTCTTCGGGCTTGTGTCGCTTGGGTACATGTGGGCGCTGATGGCCAAGGCGGCACTTGAGAAGCGCGACAGCGGGGCCGATGGCAAGGAAGAGTTCCTGGCATCCAAGCTGCTGGTCGGCAAGTTCTACATGGAGCGGATCATGCCGGAGACCGCCCTGCGCAAGGCGCGGATCGAGACCGGCAGCGACACCATGATGGAACTGGCCGCGGAGGCCTTCTAGGCCTGGCTTGCCTGCGCGACTGAAACCGTGGCGGGCGCATAGCCGCCCGCCGGAATTTTCTGGGAGGAAGACATGGCGACTTTACCGTCGGAAGTGCTTGGCGTGCCGCGTCCGGACTGGATGGACGACGACGTCGCGATGCTGGAGGACATGGCCTACCGGTGGCTCGAAGCCGAGGTCGCGCCGCATTACGATCGCTACGAGAAGCAGGAAATGGTTGACCGCAGCGCCTGGGAGAGCGCCGGCGCCGCAGGCCTGCTCTGCGCAGCGATGCCGGAAGAATATGGCGGCTCCGGCGGCACCTATGCCCATGAGGCGGTGATCGCCGAGGCGCTCGGCCGCACCGGCACCGACGGCTTCGGCATCGCCCTGCACAATGCCATCGTCGCCCCCTACATTTTGCATTTTGGCTCGGAAGAGCAGAAGCGGACCTGGCTGCCGAAAATGGCATCGGGCGAGATGATCGGCGCTATTGCGATGACCGAACCGGGTGCCGGGTCGGATCTGCAGGGCATCAAGACGACCGCGAAGAAGGATGGCAATCACTACGTCCTCAATGGCTCGAAGACCTTCATCACCAATGGCCAGCACGCCAATCTGATCATCGTCGTGAGCAAGACCGATCCCACCAAGGGCGCCAAGGGCGTCTCCTTGATGGTGGTCGAGACCGACAAGGTCGAAGGCTTCCGCCGCGGCCGCAATCTCGACAAGGTCGGGCTCAAGTCCAACGACACCTCGGAATTGTTCTTTGACGATGTCCGCATTCCCACCGCCAACATGCTGGGCACAGAGGAAGGCCAGGGCTTTGCGCAGCTGATGACCGAACTGCCGCAGGAGCGGCTCTTGATCGCCAACCAGGGGATCTCGATGATCGAGCGGGCGCTGGCGGTCACCATCGACTATGTCAAGGAGCGCCGGGCTTTCGGCAAGGCGATCATCGACTTCCAGAACACCCAGTTCAAGCTGGCGGAACTGAAATCGGAAGCCGTCATGGCGCGGGTGTTCGTCAACCACTGCATCGGCGAACACCTCAAGGGACAGCTTTCCACGACCACCGCCTCGATGGCCAAGTATCTGGTCTCGGATCTGCAGTGCAAAATCGTGGATGAATGCGTGCAGCTGCATGGCGGCTATGGCTACATGAACGAGTATCCGGTGGCGCGGATGTTCCGCGATGCCCGCGTTCAGCGCATTTACGGCGGAACCAACGAGATCATGAAACTTTTGATTGCACGGAGCCTGTAGACGATGACCGATTTCACGCTCGATTGCTTTTTGGAAAGCGGCAACGCCTACAAGGCGGCGCTGATGCTGGAACTTTGCGGCGCCGACTGGGCGCCGCGCCGGGTGGCGTTCTTTGCCGGGCAGACGCGGTCGGGAGAATTCCGTGAATTGAATGTCATGGGAGAGGTTCCGATCCTGACCCATCATAAGGCGGATGGCGACATCGTGCTCAGCCAGTCGGGCGGTATTCTCGATTATGTGTCGCGGGAATTCGACCGGTTCGGACCCGCCAACGAGGACGAGCGCCGGGAAATTCTGCGCTGGATCCTGTGGGACAATCACAAGCTCTCAAGCTACACGGCGACCTTCCGCTTCATGAACCTGTTCCAGAAAAAAACCGACGATCCGGTGACCCAGTTCATGAAGGCGCGCGCGGTCAACGCCTGGAAAGTGCTGGAAGCGCATATGGCAAACCGCGATTTCGTGGCCACCGGCCATCCGACCATCGCCGATTTGTCGCTGTGCGGCTATCTGTTCTGGCCCGAGCAGATCGGCATGGATCCGCACGCCTACCCGAACATCACCGCCTGGCTCGACCGCATCAGTGCGCTGCCGGGCTACAAACGCCCCGAAGACCTCATGCCGAGCGGGATCGACCCCACGACGGCAACCGCCTGACACGATAACTTGGAGATCCCCCTCATGGCCGATGTATTTGTTTATGATCACGTGCGCACCCCGCGGGGACGCGGCAAGAAGGACGGAAGCCTGCATGAAGTGCCGTCGGTTCGGCTGGCTTCGCATATGCTCGAAGCCCTGCGCGACCGCAACGGGCTCGACACGAAGAAGGTCGATGACATCATCATGGGCTGTGTCGACGCTATCGGCGAGGCCGGCGGCGACGTTGCGCGAGCAGCAACCTTTGAAGCCGGCTATGCTACGGAAGCGCCGGGAATCCAGATCAACCGCTTCTGCGCCTCGGGCCTCGACGCGATCAATCTCGCCTCCGGCAAGATCGCCCAGGGCGCTGACGAGATCGTCATTGCCGGCGGCGTGGAATCGATGTCGCGCATCGGCATCGGCGCCCAGGGCGGCGCCTGGTTCATGGATCCGTCGGTCAATATCCCGGCCTATTTCATGCCGCAGGGCGTATCGGCCGACCTGATCGCCACCAAATACGGCTTCTCGCGCGACGATGTCGATGCCTATGCCGTGGAGAGCCAGAAGCGCGCGGCGCATGCCTGGAAGAGCGGCTATTTCGACAAGTCGGTGGTTCCGGTCAGGGACATCAACGGGCTCACCATCCTCGATCGCGACGAGCACATGCGGCCGGGCACCGACATGCAGGCGCTGGCGAGCCTTAACGCCTCCTTCGGCATGATGGCCGAGATGGGCGGCTTTTCATCTGTCGCCATCCAGGCGCATCCGGAAATCGAGGCGCTCAACCACGTCCACCATGCCGGCAATTCCTCGGGCATCGTCGATGGCGCAAGCCTGGTGCTGCTGGGCTCGAAGAAGGGCGGCAAGACCATGGGACTTGAGCCGCGGGCGAAGATCCGCGCCTTCGCCAATATCGGCTCCGATCCGGCGCTGATGCTGACCGGGCCGGTCGACGTGACCGAGAAGCTTCTGAAGCGCGCCAAGATGAAGATCTCGGACATCGACCTGTTCGAGCTGAACGAGGCGTTTGCCGCCGTGGTTCTGCGCTTCCAACAGGCCTTCGACATTCCCTCCGACAAGATCAACGTCAATGGCGGCGCCATCGCCATGGGCCATCCGCTCGGCGCCACCGGCGCGATGATCCTCGGCACCGTGCTCGACGAGCTCGAACGCCGCAACCTCAACACCGCCCTTGTCACGCTGTGCATCGGCGCGGGCATGGGCACCGCGACGATCATCGAACGCGTCTGAATTGGAGAATGACCATGAGCAGTGAAATTTACACAGTCGATATCGACAATGACGGCATCGCGCTGGTCACCTGGGACATGGCCGGCCGGTCCATGAACGTGTTCACCCAGGCAGCGCTCGAAGAGCTCGACGGGCTGGTCGACCGGTTCATCGCCGACGACCAAGTCAAGGGCGTTGTGTTCACATCGGGCAAGGCGACCTTTTCGGGCGGCGCGGATCTGACCATGATGAAGACCATGCTCGCGGGCATGGAGGAAGAGAAGCGCACCAATCCGGACAACGCCCAGAAGCTCCTGTTCGAGCAGGTCGGCAAGATGAGCTGGCTGTTCCGCAAGATCGAGACCTGCGGCAAGCCGTGGGTGTCGGCGATCAACGGCGTGTGCATGGGCGGCGCGTTCGAGCTCTCGCTCGCCTGCCACGGCCGCGTGGTCGCGGATTCGCCCGCCGTCAAGCTGGCGCTTCCCGAAGTCAAGGTCGGCATCTTCCCGGGCGCCGGCGGCACCCAGCGCGTGCCGCGGCTCACCAATGCGCAGGACGCGCTGCAGATGATGACGACCGGACAGTCGCTGACGCCCGCGCGCGCCAAGGCCATGGGCCTGGTGCATGAAGTTGTCGAACCCAAGAAGCTGATCTCTGCCGCAAAGGCGATGATCAAGGGCGGGCTGTCGCCGGTGGCTCCCTGGGACGTCAAGGGCTTCAAGCTGCCCGGCGGCCAGATCTGGTCGGCGCAGGGCGCGCAGCTCTGGCCCGCGGCCTCGGCCATTCTTCGCCGCGAGACGCAGGACAATTACCCAGCCGCCAAGGCGATCCTCAAAAGCGTGTTCGAGGGCCTGCAGGTTCCGTTCGATACGGGTCTCAGGATCGAGCAGCGCTATTTCAGCCATATCCTGCAGACGCCGGAAGCGCAGGCGATGATCCGCTCGCTGTTCGTCTCGCTGCAGGAAATCAACAAGGGCGCGCGCCGGCCCGAAGGCATCAAGACCACCAAGTTCCGCAAGATCGGCGTCGTCGGCGCCGGTTTCATGGGCGCGGGCATTGCCTATGTGACGGCCAAGGCCGGCATCCCGGTGGTGCTGATCGACCGCGATCTCGAAGCCGCGGCCAAGGGCAAGGCCTATTCCGAGGATCTGGTCAAAAAGGGCCTGCAGAAGGGCAAGACCACCAAGGAAGAGGGCGAGAAGCTGTTGTCGTTGATCACCACCTCCGCCGATCACGCCGACCTGTCTGATGCGGATCTGGTGATCGAGGCTGTATTCGAGGACCGCGACGTCAAGAAGGCCGTGACCGAATCCATCGAGGAGCAGATCCGGCCGACCACGGTCTATGCGTCCAACACCTCGACCTTGCCGATCACCGGGCTTGCCAAGAACTCGAAGCGGCCGAAAAACTTCATCGGCATCCACTTCTTTTCGCCGGTCGACAAGATGATGCTGGTGGAGATCATTCTCGGCCGCAAGACCTCGGACAGGGCGCTGGCCGTGGCGCTCGACTATGTCGCCGCCATCAAGAAGACCCCGATCGTGGTCAACGACACCCGCGGCTTCTTCGTCAATCGCTGCGTGCTGCGTTACATGAACGAGAGCTACAACATGCTGGCCGAGGGCGTGCCGCCGGCGATGATCGAGAATGCGGCGAAAATGGCCGGCATGCCGGTCGGGCCCTTAGCGCTCAATGACGAAGTGGCTATCGATCTGTCTCTGAAGATCCTGCGCGCCACCGTCACGGATCTGGGCGAAAGCGCCGTTGATCCAAGGCATCTGGCGCTGGTCGAACGCATGGTCGAAAAGGAAGGCCGGCTGGGGCGCAAGAACGGCAAAGGGTTCTACGACTATCCGGCAAAGCCCGCCAAGAAGCACCTGTGGCCCGAGCTCAAGACGCTCTATCCGCAACTCGATCCCGCCAAGATTGACGTGCAGGAGCTCAAGAACCGCTACCTCGCTGTGATTGCGCTCGAAGCCGCCCGCACGGTGGAGGAAGGCATTGTCACCGATCCGCGCGAGGCCGATCTCGGCACCATCCTCGGCTTCGGCTTTGCGCCCTATACCGGCGGTGCGCTGAGCTACATCGACACCATGGGCGCGAAAGCCTTTGTCGACATGTGCAAGGTGCTGGCGCGCAAATACGGCCGCCAGTTCCGCGCCCCGAAGCTCCTGGTCGAGATGGCGGAGAAGGGCGAGACCTTCTACGAGCGGTTCAATCCCTACCGCGAGGACAAGGCTGCCGCGTAGTCTCGCCCGGCATCACCGATCTTCAAACGGGCCTTCGGGCCCGTTTTTCGTTCAGGCCCTTGTCGCCGTGAGCGTGTAGCACATCGGCAGTTGCGCGGCCTTGCCTTCGTACAGATCGTAGTCGGTCTCGCGGTTGGAATGGGGGTATTCGACCAGTTCCGAGATCTGCAGCCCGGCGCGCACACAGCCGGTGACGATGTCGCCCATGGTGTGGAAGTGCCAATAGGAGGGCGGCGCCTTGGAGGTCGCCGATCCGTCATAGACGATCTCGTCATCGCTGATGAACGGCTCGGTGCGGAAATAGGAATGCTGCGGCACAAACGGATTTTCCGCATCCGGATCGAACATGTCGAGAACCGGGTGGGTTTCATAGACCACCAGCCGCCCGCCAGAGACGAGCAGCGAGGACATGATCGAAAGAAACCGTGCCAGATCCGGCATCCAGTTGAGCACCCCGATGGTGATCAGCGCCAGGTCGAACCGGCCCGCCAGGTCCGCGGGCAAGTCATAGACATTGGCGCGGAGGAAGCGGGCATTGCCGCCCTGCGGCGAGACCGCGCGCAGCTCCTCGGCCTGGGCAAGGAAGGCGTCGGACTGGTCGATTCCCGTGGCATGCGACGCGCCCAGCGCCAGCATCGAGAGCGTCTCGCGGCCATTGTTGCAGCCCAACTGCACGGCGCGGGCGCCCCTGACGCCGTTGTCCGTCAGGACCCGCGTGATCACCGGATCGAATGTGGAGAAGGCCGCGTCCCCGAAACCCGCGAGCTGGCGGCGCCACTCCTCGCTCTCGCGGTGGCGCTGGGCCGAGGCATTCCAGGCGATCCGGTTGGCTTCAATCGCGGTCTCGCTGTCGCGGGTCATCTGGAAAAATCTCCGTCATCAGGCGCATCGGACACCGAGGATCGGCCCGCCCCAGTCCAGCAAATAGGCCGTAAACCGGCAGAACACCACCCAGCCGGATGATCTGGCGGCGCGAATGCGTCGAAAAAGCCTTGCCCGGATGCACGCTCTTCTCCAATGTCGGCCCAATGCATGGCGCGTTCAGATGGAATCATTTGAACGACAACGAACCGGCATTGATGCAAAAGGATGCAGCGGGACTTGCGCTCCCGGATGAGCGCGGCGCTGCGGGAGGATCGTCCAATGGCTGAAATCGACTATTATTTCTACTGCGCCTCGCCGTTTACCTATCTCGGGCACACCAAGATCTGCGAGGTGGCGGAGCGCCACAAGGCCACGCTCAACTACAAGCCGGTCAATCTGCCGGCGCTGTGGGAGAAATCCGGCGCGGTGCCGCCCGGCCAGCGTCCTCCGGTGCGCCAGCGGCAGCGGTTGGTGGAACTGCAGCGGCTGGCCGCCTGGCGCGGCCTGCCGATCAAGACCGAGCCAAAGCACTGGCCGGTCGACGCCTCGCTTGCCGACCGCGTCATTATCGCGCTGGTTGCGGAAGGGCATGACCCGCGCTACTTCATGGGCAAGGTGCTTGCCGGCGTCTGGGCCCATGACGACGACATCGCCGACGAGGCCGTGCTGGCATCCTACCTGTCGCAGGTCGGGCTCGACTCCATGCCGGCGCTCAAGGATGCCAAGACCGCCGAGGTCGCCGCCATCAGGGACAAGAATTCCCAGGACGCCATCGCCGCCGACGCCATCGGCGTGCCCACCTATGTGCTCAACGGCGAAGCCTTCTGGGGCCAGGACCGGATCGAATTGCTGGAGCAGGCGCTGGTGACGGGACGGCAACCGTTTCGGCCGCATTGATTGGGGACATCCGGGAGACTGCGGGGCGTGAGGATATTTTTCCTATGTCTCTTTACGCACCCCCTGCTGATCATGTAAAAAGCAGCTCCCGGGTCCTGTTTTGGCGTGCCCGGATCTTGTCCTCCCAGCGGGAACTCGACCATGCTCTCGCATGAACGCATCTGGTCCGCGCTCGACGCGCTGGCCGAACGTCACGGGCTTACAGCCTCGGGACTGGCGCGCCGCGCCGGGCTGGATCCGACCGCGTTCAACAAGTCCAAGCGCTGCGGCGCGGATGGGCGCGACCGCTGGCCGTCGACGGAATCGCTTGCCAAGGTGCTCGATGCCACCGGGTCCTCGCTCGAGGAGTTCATGAACCTTGTGCGGGGCGGAGCGGCCCAGAGCGAAAGCGTCTTTCCCGATGGCGTGTTTCCGCCCCAGGCCGGATCGATCCCGCTTCTGGGATTTGCCCAGGCCGGCTCGGGCGGGTTTTTCGATGATGGCGGTTTTCCGGCGGGCCAGGGCTGGGACGTGGTGGACTTCCCGGTCCAGCCCTCCGAAAAGCCCGGCGTCTACGCGCTTGAAGTCCAGGGCGACAGCATGATGCCGCTCTACCGCGATGGCGATATTCTCGTCATCGAGCCCGGGGCGCAGATCCGCCGCGGCGACCGGGTGGTGGTGCGCTCGCGCGACGGCGAGGTGATGGCCAAGGTGCTCAACCGGCAAAGCGCCAAATCCATCGAGCTTGTCTCGCTCAATCCCGACCACCCCAACCGCAGTTTCGAGCTGAGCGAAGTCGACTGGATGGCGCGCATCATCTGGGCAAGCCAGTAAGGGGCCAATAAGGCTGGCGCTGCTGTTCGCCGGGCGCGGTGGATGGGCTTAATCCACGCCGTGCGCCTTGTGGAGCTGCGCCCGAGTTCCTATTGTTCTAGCAAATCAACAGGAATGTCGCCCCATGCCTTCGCGTATCACCGCCCACGACGCCCTCATCTACCTCATGGTCACCATGTCCGCCGTGGACAAGGCGATGAACGACGCGGAACTGGCGCGGATCGGCCGGCTGGTCACCTTCCTGCCGGTGTTCGACGGATTTGACGAGGAGCGGCTGATCGAAGTCACCCGCGCCGCAGCCGAACTGCTGACGGGTCCGGAAGGGCTCGACATCGTGCTCGAAGTGGTGCGCGACGCGGTTCCGCACAAGTTCTACGACACCGCCTATGCGCTGGCGGTCGAGATCGCGTCGGCCGACTACAATATCCAGCAGGAGGAAATCCGGCTGCTGCAGATGCTGCGCGACCGGCTTGGCCTCGACAAGCTCACCTGTGCGGCAATCGAGCGCAGCGCCATGGCGCGGTTCAGAAATGCCTGATTTCATGGCATAAACGCCGCCGGCCGGCGCCGGTTGCTCCGCCTCACCAAATCGTGTGTCGCCTGTGGCTGCCGGGCATGGCATGACATATGCGAGATTTCGCATTGGAGACGGACGCATGACACTTTTCGGCCTGTCCGAGCCGGTGATCCGGCTCCTGGCTTTTTCGAGCATCTTTGCCGCGCTGACCATCATTGAGTTGTGGGCGCCGCGGCTCGAGCGTGATGAAATGCGCGGCGCGCTCAAGAGCCGCCGCTGGTTCACCAACATTGCCATGGTGGTGCTGTCCTCGGTGGTGCTGAGGATCATCTTTCCGCTTGCCGCCGTCGGCACCGCGATCTGGGCGCAGGAGGCGGGATACGGCCTGTTTCCGCTCTTGGGGATGCCGCTCTGGCTGGCGGGAATCCTGGCCTTCCTCGTTCTCGATTTCGCCGTCTGGCTCGAACATGTGGTCAGCCACAAATGGCCCTGGCTGTGGCGCATCCACCGGATGCACCATGCCGACACCGGGTTCGACCTGACCACGGCGCTCAGGTTCCATCCGCTGGAAATCGTGCTGTCGATGCTCTGGAAGGCCGCGATCATCATCGCGCTCGGGGCGCCGCCGGTGGCGGTGCTGGTGTTCGAAATCGTGCTCAACGGGGCGGCGATGTTCAATCACGCCAATATCCGGCTTCCGCTGGCCGCGGACAGGATCCTGCGGCTGCTGATCGTGACGCCGGACATGCACCGCATCCATCATTCCACTGATCGGCGCGAGACGGACTCCAATTACGGGTTCAACCTGGCGATCTGGGACCGGATATTCGCGACCTACACCCAGGCGCCCCGGCGCGGACAGACCGGCATCGAGATCGGGCTTTCGGAATGGCGCGACAGCCGCACGGCCAATCTCGGCTGGGCGCTGGCCCTGCCCTTCGTGGCCAGGCCGGAATCCGGCAAGCCGGATCTGGGCAAGCCGACCGAGGCCGGTCAGTAAAGCCCGTTGGGGAACCAGCGCAGATAGAGCTCGGTGAAGCGTCCATTTCTGTTGAGAGCGGCAATGGCGTGGTCGAAACCCGTCACCAGGTCTTCATTGCGCGGGTGCACCGCGATGGAGAGCCCCTCCCCCAGATGATCTTGCGAAAAATACGGCCCGTCGAAAAACCGGCAGCAGCTGTCCGCGGCCTGGCTCGAAAGCCAGAACGACAATTGCAATCCATCGCCGAAGACGGCATCGACCGTTCCCGCTTTCAGCGCATCGAACATCCACTCCGGCCGGGAGAAAATGACCGGCTTGACGTCGGTAAACCAATCCCGCAGCAGGACTTCATGGGCGGTGCCGTCCATCACGCCGACCCGCCGGCCTTGAAGCGCCGCGGCGCCAGCGCCGCCGATCTCTGCGTCCCTGCGCAGGGCGAAGCGCGCCGGCAGGGCCAGGTAGGGACGGGTGAAGCGGTGGCTGGCGCGGCTGTCGGGGGTGATTGCCAGACCGGAAATCAGCGCCTCGGCCTGGCCCGTCGTAAGCGCGCCCTCCAGCTCGTCCCACGGCAGCGCCTGGATCTGACATTTTGCCAGAATATCCAGTTCAGCGCATATCGCCCGCGCCAGATCGACATGGAAACCGGCAAGGCGGCCGGTCTGGTCGAGAAAATTGAACGGCGGGAAATCGACGGTCGTGACGAAGCGAATGCGGCTGACGGTCTTCAGATCCGGTACCGGGATGCGCTCGCGCGGATCCATATAGTTGGGAACAAGGATATCGTTGGCGCGCGCCAGCGGCGCCGTCACGCCGAAAAAAACAGCCAAAGCGCAGGCAAAGCGAAAAATACCCTTAAATGCGAGGGGTGCATTCATGCGCGTTTTCACTACCATAGATTTAGCTTCCCGGTGTATCCGCTGTGTGTTTATCAGAGTCATGGCCCCAAGCAAAACCATCGATCACCGGGTCTCCGGAACCCCGCCGCCAAACCTGCGGCTTGTCCGGGGAGACCGCCGCGAAACCGAGCGATTGCCCGCGGCAAAGTCTTCAAACATCAACCCGCAGGCTTTCGACGAAGCCCGGTTTTTTCTCAGCTGCGGCATCGGCAAGCCGCATGTCGAGGCCGCTGCACGGGCCGCGCGCGCCAATGCAACGACCATCGAGAAGGAACTCCTGGCCCAGGGCCTGATCAAGCCCGGGCTCTATTATCGATGGCTGGCGGGCGAGCTCGGGCTGGCCCATATCGACAACATCGACCCCGACGAGGTGGTCCGGCCGCCGATGATCGATGTGCTGCTGCGCCACGACGGCCCGCTCCGGCTGTCGCGCAAGGACGGGCAGATCACGGTGATCGTTCCCGAAGCCCGGACACTCGAACAGCAGAAGGCGCAGCTCGGTGCACGGCCCTTATTGCGGGCGAGCCTTGCCGTCGCCTCGCCCGCCACCATCCGTGAAGCGGTGTGGCAGGCGGGCGCGGGCGACAGGGTTCGGCGCACGACATTCGAGCTCGATCAGGATCAGCGCGACACCAGCGCCCGCAGGGTGATGACCTCCGCCCAGGGCTTCGTGCTGGGGCTGATGCTGGGCCTGGCGATGGCCGGCTTTCTCTTCTGGCCGTTCACCGCTTTCACCGTGTTGCATGTGGTGCTGACGCTGTTCTTCTCAGGCGGCATCCTGCTGCGGCTGGCCGCCCTCGCCACCTCCATCCTCCTGCCCGCCCGGGCGCGGCCTCCGGACCCGGGCGACGGCGTCCCGCTTCCCGTCTACACGGTGCTGGTCGCCCTGCACAATGAAGCCGCGATGGCGCCGGCGCTGGTGTCGCGGATCGCAGCGCTGGACTGGCCCAAGAGCCTTCTCGACGTCAAATATGTGTGCGAGGCCGATGACGCGGCCACGATTGCGGCCCTGCAGGCACAGGATCTCGGGCCCGAATGCGAGATTGTGCGAACGCCGACCTTCGGACCGCGCACCAAGCCCAAGGCGCTGCAATACGCGCTGCAGGGCGCGCGCGGCGCGCTGGTCGCGGTCTATGACGCCGAGGACAAGCCGGCGCCAGGGCAGTTGCGCGAGGCCTGGTCGGCATTTCGCAAGGGGGACGCCCGCCTTGGCTGCCTGCAGGCGCCGCTGGCGATCGCAAATTTTCGCGCAAGCTGGCTCTCGGGACTGTTCGCGCTGGAATACAGCGGATTGTTCCGGGTCCTGATCCCGTTTCTCGCCCGCACCGGCATGCCGATTCCGCTGGGCGGCACATCCAATCATTTCAGCGGTCTTATGTATCAAAAGCACCAAAATTCTGCCAGCGCTAAAGGCCTGATTCCATTACTATCAGGGGATGGATATCAAGAACCTGGCCCGAGCAAGGGCAACCGATTTCAGCCACACCATCAACGGCCTTCTGACAAAGAGGGCCGATCTGTTCAACGAGGCTAAACAGCTTCGGGAGCGCATAGCCGAGATCAAGAACGACATTGACGCCATAGACCGAGCCTTGGGCACATTCGGCTATGCGGGCGATCTGGACGCTGCCATGCCACGCCAGAAGCGCCACGTGGTATTCGGCAAGGGCGAACTGTTCCGGTCCTGCATGACAGTCCTACGCACGACCAAGGAGCCGCTTACCAGCCGCATGGTTGCGCAACAGATTGTGGAGCTAAACGGGCACGACGCCAGAGATCGGAAATACGTCAACGATCTAGTCAAGCGGGTGGGCAAGTGCCTTAGGCAGACAGAAGCCGCCCAGAAAGGCACAGACGCGCGCGGGAACGTGGTTTGGAGCGTCTAAATTGTACCCGCCTTCCGCACGTTGCCAGCCTGCTCTTCCCCTAGGGCCTGTAGGGCTGCCAACAACTTACGGTCAAGGTCATCCAGCCCGCGGTAGGCGTCTTTGCGGTCTCTAACGACCAATACGACTACACGGTTTCTGGTAATGTAATGATAGACGACGCGCATATCGCCGCGCCTAATACGAAAAAAGCTCGGGTGCCCTTTGATCTTTTCGATCATGAGGGTTTCCGAGCCGTTTTCCAGTGTCCGAAGCAACGCAATAGTCTGCTTTTGACGATCTTTCGTGAGTTTCTTAATCTCGCGCCTTGCGGCGGGAGAAACAACCACTTCTGTAGAGGACATGCCCCCTCCCGTGCTTGGAGTCAGTCATTCTCCAACTCCATTTCAAGTTCATCCAAAGTTGATCCTCCCTGTCGTTGAAACTCATCCAAAGCCCTCTGTGCGTCTGCGCTGTCGATACGCGCTTCAAGGTCAGCTAACCGATCAAGAAGTTCTAAAGGTACGACCGCCACACGCTTGCCGTGCTTCTCGATAAGCACGCCACCCCCGTAGTGGGCTTGGTTGAAAATGTCGGAAAATTTGTTGCGCGCCTCCGTTGCCGTGAAAGTTGGCATTTGCTCTGTTGCAGTTTGTACTGGTTTTGTGTCCTGTCTGGTCATCTTGCGTTCACCGCCTCTAGACGTGTTGTCCGGTTTGTACATTTCGTACGCTTTGTAGTCAATGCACAAAATGTACGAACGTTCCGTTAATTTCTTATTTGTTTGCCCGCTGCCAATACCCCTTCCAAATCCGGCTGACACCATGAGCCATTGCCTTGCCGAGAATGTCAGTGGCGTTTTCGCCGTTTGAGTTGCGGCGGTTATCCTCGCACCATGCAGCGTGGTTTGCATACTGGTGCAGGTACTGGGGCGAAACGTGGTGGTGCTGACCAGTGACCATGCGGCGAAGGCGGCTGAAATAGCTCTCAACCCAGTTGGTGTGTTTGCCGTGGTCGCTGTAGGTCTTGGAATGGTTGACCCGCTCGGTTTCCCAACCTGCATGCAACATATCCCAGTGGCTGGCTTCGTCTGCATGCATGATGGCCAAACGGTCAACGTGCTGCTTTGCCAATTCAACGCCCTGAGCTTCTGACATGGTGACGAAAGGACGGGTGCGGCCATTGCGTTCGCGGAAGGCCACCACGACGCGGCGCTTGCCGGTCTGGTGTTCCGCCCGGCGACGGTCAACGCGCTTCTCAGCGATGTTGTGCGGGCGGATATGGCCACCAAAGTATGCGCCATCAACTTCCACGTCGCCGTCAAGCGGTTCGTCGTTCTGGATTTCCAAAGACAGGGCTTCGCGGAGCTTGTGAGCCAGAACCCATGCGGTCTTGTATTGAACGTCCAGGTCGCGGGAAAGCTGGAGAGCGGAAAGGCCCTTCACGGCGTTGACGAAGATGCAGACCGCGCCAAGCAGATCCATGAAGCCAAGCTTGCGGCTGGCAAAGATGGTGCCGGACGTGACGCTGAATTGAGCGTGGCAAGCAGCGCACTTGAACTTGCGGCGGGTGTTGATTTCGTAATGGTCCAGGCAACCGCACTTGGGGCAAACCGGATTGCCGTCTGTCGAAGCCCAACGGATCTTCTTGAACACCTGATAGGCCTTGTCCTCCCCACCCTTATAGATTTCCTTGAGGGAGAGTGTGCGGGCTTGAGCCGAGAGAAGGAAGTGTTGAGCCATGACGTACTGTTTCCGTTACCTATGTAACGTATATAGTACGTTGACGCACGCCATACAAGGGCATATGTATCGAATATGTTACTTTTTACAATGTGAGCGATACAATGGCCGAAAAGACGGACTGGGAAATGAAAGCCGCCAACCTTCTAAAGGCGGAATTGAAGCGTAAGGGCGTGACCTATGCGCAGCTTGTCGAGAAGCTGGCCGAGATCGGAGTTGACGAGAAGGAAGTGAACGTGCGCAACAAGTTGTCGCGCGGCAAATTTACCGCTGCATTTCTTTTACAATGTCTGCAAGCAACTGGCTCCGAGCATCTTCGTCTATAGAGTTGACCAAAAGGTTGGCTTTCCGGTCAAGGGAGGTGCGAATCTCCCTCAAGATTTTGTCGGCTTCGACGGACATGTACCGGAGTTCGTGCCACGCGTTCCGGGAGTCTTCATTGGGAAAATAGCGGCCTTGCTCTTTTGCATCCCATTTATTTTTATCAGCCCAGGCACGGTTACGTGCTGTTTCGAGGCGATCATCAACAACACTCGACAGCCCGCCGTCCCCGGCAGCAAAGGCATCAATAACAGATTGCAACCGAGAGCGCATTGCAGTCCTCCACTCCGAAAGTTGGACGTCGTAGGGGCCGCAAGCCATTGAGGGATCGACGTCAGGGCCGAGCGGCGCACCCAGTGGAGGAAGTAAAGGGGGCTTGGCTACGGGCTCCCAATTTGCAGTCTCGACAATGTACATTGCCCACATGGACTGGTTCTGAGCGAGTTGTTCGGCGCACATTCTTTCCTTCTGCGCTGTTAATTCTTCTCTTTGGGCTATTATGACAGTGTCATCAGCCGCCTTCGCAAGCTCAGCGCGGAACCTCTCTTTCCGCATCAATGCCAGCGTAATTCGCAGCAGTCGTTCATCCCCGAGGAGCCAAACGACATAGATAACCGTTACTACGACAAGGGCGACGGTCGTCTGCCACAGTGGAGGACCGAAAATCCATGCCGATGCTGCTTCAAAAATATCGGAGACCATCTCAAAGATAGCCGGCAAATCGTCTCGCAGGGTTGCTGGCCCCGCTAGACGATTGAGCCCGGCAAGAAGCGTGCCGAGCAAAACGATCGGCAGAATGATCGCTGTTGTTGCTGTCTTCAATTTCATGAGCGGACCATGCCCGGATTTCTCCGGGTTGTGGAGTCTTTCCTATTTCATGCGACATTAGTCGGTCCTTTCTTTGTAGGACCGGCTCAGATGCAGCAAAGGACCGGATGGTGCTTTTGATACATAAGACCGCATTTATGTCCGACAACGACTATTCAGGGAGGGCTGCACTCACGATTTGTGAAGCCCTCCTGCTCGCGCTGAACGATCACAATATCCTCCCCGAAAAAGAGATCGTCGGTGTCCTACGGGATTCCGCCATCACCCACGAGAATGCTACTGGCTCCGAAAGCGAACTGGAAACGCACCGAGCTATCGCCGCATTGATCAACCGTATTATCGATGGGGGCAATTCGGTAAGACGCCCGTGACATCGGGAATGAAGCTCGTTTCATTCTTTGGAAATCTGAAAACAACGTTTTGGACTCACCAGCGGCATCCGAATGACCACGTTTCCCTCTTACACCAACTTATGCGGCACCTCTTTCCGCCGCGAACTACCAATACGTGCCTATTTTGCTTGAGCGTGCGGAAAACGGAACGATGTGGGATCGAGCGGGTTGTGTAGTGAAAGGTATACTCATGAGAAATCAAGAATATGAACTCGAAAAGCAAGACGGCGGCTGGGTCTATGTGATCGATGGTCGCCGTTCCGCTTACTATGCGAACTGCGAGGCGGCGACCATCGCGGCCAAGGGTGAAACCGAGCCCGACACATTTGACAAGAAACTCGACGACGAGTTGGAAGAAGGACTCGAAGACACGTTTCCTGCCAGCGATCCGGTCTCGGTCACCCGCAGCAGTCACGCGGGAGGCCCGGACAGAAGCAAGAAGAATTAAACTTGGGACATTCCGACAAGGTTCGGATTGTTCTTGTGGGTGGCACCATTGCCACCCATATGGAGTAGGGGCCAGTATCATCGGTCTTCGTGCCGAGGCTGGGTGTTGACGCTTGCGACGCACCGCAACCCCGTAGAGCAAACTGGAGTACACAACATGTCAGCAGGACAAAGCAGTGGAACCGGTGCAATGACCGAACTTGACGACGCGCAAGTGAGGAAGAACGATATCCTCAGCAATCGTGATAAGGCGCAAAGACTGCCTGGACAGGGCCTGGACGGAAAAGGTGTCCAGGTTGACGAGTACAAGGACAACCCTGCCAATCATCGCCCATCGAGTGACGATGGCGCGGAACCCGATGTCAAGGCAGCAGCCGAAGAACCGACGAAGCCGTCACCCAAGACCGACAAGCCAGCGTCGACGGATTCTGCCGAGGACGTTGATCGACCTGGATTTGATCAGGGCGGATCGACTGGTGAAACCCACGCAGGTAAAGGTTTGGGGCTCGGCACCGATGCAAAAGACAACAGAAAAGGATGGGGTTTGCCGAGATAACACCGCGATCAAGCTGCAAGCCTCCTTTGAAATCAGGCTTGCGGCGCGAGCGCCTACAAACGGGCCGCGCTGGCGAGCGGTTCTGTTGATTTCCATTAGATGAATTGATTTCGGGCCTGTTCGAGTGCAGGCCAAACGACATTTATTGAACGTCGCAAAATGACGTCACTTTTGACCTCCCACCGGGTGTTGGCCTGCGGCGCAGCGAATGTCAGCTTCCCGCCCACTGTTGCCTTTAAGCCTTGGCCGAATGACCGGAACCCGTGGTGTGACACTTTTGATTGATTTTTGTTGCAAACTGCACAACCATGCACCACGTATTACATTGAGAGAAGCACCAGCGAGAGAGGAGGCCATATCGTGAAAGATTCCCGTGATGTTGCTAATTATATCCTCGAACTAGCCGAACAGAAGGGCGACTCGCTTACACCTATGCAGCTTCTGAAGCTGACATACATTGCGCACGGTTGGTTCTACGGTATCCACGGCAGGCCGTTGATCTCGGATCCCGTCGAGGCTTGGCAGTACGGCCCGGTGATTCCTATGCTGTATGAAGCGATCAAGAGCTATCGCGGCGCGGCCATCACTAACAAGATCCGTCGCCACAACGCGCAGCAAGTGCTTGACGCAGACGAGCAGGACATTGTTTCGCAGGTCTATGACGCCTACGGAAAATTCACTGGCCCTCAGCTATCCAACATGACGCACGCCGGTGGCACGCCGTGGGCGCTGACCTATGTGCCCGGCTCTTTCGGCCTGCGGATCCCAGATGACCTGATCGAGGATCACTACCGCAAAAAAGCGAGCGTTGCGGCTTGAGTCGTGTCGTCGTCACCCCAGCGGAAGAATCCGCTGCAGTCGGTGACGGTTCCAATATGGCCGCCCTTGAAGGCGCAAGCCTGAATCAGGGCAAGACACGCGAGCAGATCCGACAAGAGGCTGAAGACGGGCGCACCGAACGCTTCCGCGACCACTTTGAATGGATCGCGATTGCCGCGCTCTGGATTGTGTCCGGTGCTGTCCTTGTGCTTGGCTTGGCGTGGGCCTGGCATCTGGTCGCCCCGGATCACCTGCGATGGATCTCTGAAGACAATCTTGGATCAATCCAAACGATCCTGACCGCCGGTGTACTGATCGGCGTTGTGTCGGGTCATTTCAAAAAGCGGATGGATTAGCTCCAGCCGCCTCGACAATTCAGGTCAATCCGACATAACCTGACCTCAGGCTTCCTCGGCCGGCGGCGTGAGCACGGATGTACTGCCACGCCGCCACCCCCCCCTGACATCGCAAAGCCACCACCCGCCCGGATCCATGCCGGCGGCGCTCAGCCGTGTCTGCGCCAGAATCACAGGCGCCGCGCTTTAGCTGATTTCATATCGCTTGGCAAGTCTGTGATGTAACGTATCTTCCATTATTTTCAATGACTTATAAAATAGTTGCTCGAAACCACCCTGATAGGTTTGACCAATTCGAGGGCTGTCCAGCACTATGAATTATTGGCTCAGCAAAGGAGAACCACAAAATGGAAGCTGTAAATGGAATGAAACACACCCACGGAAAACTGCTTCAGATCGGCGAAGTCGCCAAGCGTCTCGGAGTTTCGACACCGACCATCCGTCGCCTCGACGATGAACTGAAGCCCATCCGCCCGAACCCGAAAAACGGGCACCGGCGATACCGGCTCGATCTGGTCGAGCGACATCTCAAACGCTCGTCATAGAGCGACACCCACAAGGAATGCACGAATGAAAGACCAACTCTTCTCTGAAGCCCGGATCGAAGCCCTCGCCCATACCGGCGAGTCCATCACGATCGGCAACAAGGCCTTCAGGGTCATCGAAGCCACCACCTCACCGGCACCTGCACCGGCACCAGCCCCAGCCCCGGCTGCACCGGCACCAGCGGCAAAGGCTCTTGCACCGATCGCCAACCCATCGCCCGCATACCTCGAAACCCTCGCCCGCATCCAGGGCGTCGACACCAAGGCCGAAGATGAGGCCAAGGCCAAAGCCGAAGCCGAGCAGGCCCGCATCGCGGAAGCACGCGCTGTCGCACGCTCGATGTATGGAAAGCGCCAGCCTGAGCAGGTGCCGGCAAACGAGCCAACCAACGCCACAGCTGAGGACGAGCGCATTGCCAGCGCCGTGGCAACAGCCCGCGCATTCAATGCAGCCCAGCGCGCCGGTGGTCGGCCGCAGGCAGGTGGCTCGACGATCCTGGCCCGGAGGTAGGACCGTGAACCTGGAATCCCACAAATACGCCGAGGCATTTCGCGAGTATCGCATGACGAATCCTCAGATCGCGCACGGCGTTTGCGCAACAATGCACACACGCGATTGGATCCTGGAAGGGCAACCGGCCAACTGGCCTGACCGGCTGGATTTCGAATGCTCTTTTTGGGGCGCTGGGCTTCACCCCGTCGATCTCGGACTCGGCATCGCTGAGGCCCTCAACCTGACCCGCAATGAGCAGGCCGCCGTGACCCGACTGCTGGTCGATTTCTTTGTCGCCGAGCAAGGGCGAGCATCATGGGCCGCGTGATCGACATCGCCACCAACGTCGAGTTTATCCACAACGCGGCCAAGCGCCGTAAGGCCACCCTTGATGCCGAGTCCGCTGAGATCGAGCGGCGCTACATGGCCGGCGAGTTCGACGACAACCCCGACAAACTGAAGGCTCTGGTCGCCGAGCACGTAGCCGCGCGCAAAGAGAACGATGCGTCGTTCGAGGCGGCGCAGGCCATGTACGAAGCCCGCGCCCTCGACGCGGCTCGCGACTTCACTGGCAGGTGTGTGGATGCAGCGGATACAATCCAGTCAGCCATCACCCACGCAAACGCGAAAATCCGCGACATCTTTGAGCCTGACATCGCTGATCGGGTCATCGACCAGCTATCGCGCACAGACGCGCGGTGGATCCAATATCGCACCCTTTACGAAACCCCAGCGCCTCAGCGCGCTTAAACGAGGAATCCAGTCATGACTGCAACCTATTACGCCTGCCAGACTCTCTGGCTGCAAACCGGCCAGCCGGCATCGACCGACCTGAAGCGACGAGCCGCCGGCGATCATCTGAAGGACACGTTCCTGTCCGTCGAGCGCGGCGACAAGATCCCCGCCGACGCACTCAGCTTGCTCGACGGACAGGACATCGCCAACATGCTCGCCAAGGGCCAGATCTCGACCACCCGCCCCGAAGTCATCGCCATCGACGACTGGCAGGACATCCCAGCCCCGGCCTATCCCGAAGACGCGGCGCTCGCTTAACCCCGCCTAGGGCGGCTTTATGCCGCCCTCCCGGCACCATCAAAAATCCTCAGAGAGAGTAGTATCACATAAGGATGTCTTTATATGTCTGCACATAAAACAGATTCAGAGTACAACCTAAACAAGATTCTTAACATCTCACGCCACACTCCTCGAAGATCGCCAAGGCTCACCTGCACACCCCTGTCAGATAATTTTCTTCGATTTTTTACAATGATATAAACATGCCAACCTGCAAAAACCAAAAAGGTACTGTGAGCCTGCTCTGCAACCCGCGAGGGAGATCCACCGCCATCTGGCAGTTGTGGAGGTGATTTTTTCTAAGGGCGCTCCTCCGCCGCACGAACCCCACGCCGCCGGCCATCGGCCGGCGGCTTTCACAATCTCCAGCCGCGCCTGGTGCGCGAACCCTGCATGAACGCGCAACCCCTCTTAAAGGATCTGACGCGGATGGCCGCAAAAAAGAAGCCCGCAACCGCCGACAATCTGGTCACACAAGCCCGGATCGCCGAGCTGTGCGGATGCGTCCCGCGCACTGTGCGCGAGTATCTTCAGCGCGGAATCATCCCCGCCTCCACCCGCGGGGCAAATGGCAAACTCTACGAACGCGCCGCCGTCTCCGCTGTCGTCTGTCACTTCCGCGAATCCGCCGCCGGCCGATCGATCGCCGCCGGCCCGGATGGTCAAGAGATCGATCCGATCCGGGCGAACGCTGAATTGCGCGTCGCCCAGACCCATGTCGCTCGCGAGCAACTCCGCGTGGTGCGAGCCAAGGGCAACCTGCTCGAAGGTCAGGTGATCCGCCGCCCGTCCGTAGAGGCAGCCATGCGCGCCGTGATCGCAGGAACGAAGGCCAGCCTCGTCGCGCTTCCGATCGAAATCAACTCCGCCCTCGGCGGCCTGCCAACCGCCGACCAGTTGGTGATCGAGGATCTCGTCGAGCGCAAGCTGGCCGACATGGCCCGCGAAATGCCCGCCGCCATCGCCCGCACAATCGCAGCTGAAAACGGCGAAGACGACGAGGATGGACTCGATGAATAGTCATGTCAGACACGAAGCAATCAACCTGGCGCAATCCATCGTCTCCGAGTTCGCCCCGGATCCGCGCGTGCCGACCGATGAGTGGTTCGAGCGTCATGTTACGCTGGAGAATGGCCAGCCGTGGCGCTTATGGAAGCCGCAGCGCCAGATTGCCGAAGCGTCCGATGATCCCCACGTTCGAAAGATCGTGATCAAGTCGAGCGCCAGAATCGGGAAAACTCAGACCCTGACCGGATTGCTTTTGCGTGGCGTGGCAAAGGGCTTGAACATCGGCCTGGTGCAGGCCCGCCGCGACGACGCCATCGACTTCAGCAACAGCGTTTTCTCCCCGGCAGCGGCGCGGTGCCGGCCTGTCGCGGCCACCATGCGCCGATCATCAAAAAGCCGTGGCCGTGTCGCCAAGCTGACCGGCAACGAGAGCCGCGACACAGCCTTGGTGAAGACCTTCAGCAATGGTTCATCCGCCCGGTTCCTGTCCGCAGAATCCCCCGGTGACGCGCGCCGGATCAGCCTTGATTGGATCCTGTTTGACGAGTCCTCGGCCTACGGCACCGCCCTCGGCGCGGAAGGCGATCCGATCGCGCTTTTCAGCAAGCGTACCGGGGCGTCATACCGCCCGCTTCACGTTATCGCCTCGACGCCGCTGGGCGAAAACTGCCACGTTTCCAGCGAGTTCGACCTGTCCGACAAGCGCCTGTTTTTCGTCGCCTGCCCGCACTGCGGACATGAGCAGACTCTTGAGTTCGAGCGGCTCACGATCGGCGGCCGGTATGTCTGCGAGATGGACAAGGCGAATCTCCGCGACCTGCAGGCGAACAGCCCGGATTGGCAGGTCGAATACGCCTGCCTCGAAAACGGCTGCCTGATCGAGCAAAAGCACAAGCGCCAGATGATCGAGGCCGGCACCTTCAAGCCGACCGCCGTCGCGGCCGTTCCTGGTACGATCGGCTTCTCGATCAGCGCGCTCTATTCCAGATTCTCCAGCGCGGACTGGCGCACGATCGCGGCCGAGTGGATGGCCGCCCGTGGCTCACCGGAAAAAGAGGCTACCTTCACAAATACCGTGCTTGGCCGATCGTTCTCGACATCGATCGACAAGGATCTCACCACCACCCTGCTGCAAGAATTTTCTTTCGCTGCAGTCGACGAGCAGGGATTCCTCCACCCTGAGATTCTCCAGCTAACGGCCGGCGTCGATGTCGGTGGCGACCGATCGGAAATCACTATCCTGGCCCGCCGCCCCCGACAGGCCGACGAGGTGGTCGAGTGGGTGATTGTTGACCATGTCCGAGTCTATGGAGATCCGACCACGCCGGAACTTTTCGACCGCATCGAAGAGCAGGTGAACAAGAAATATCGCTCCGCCCTCGGCGGCGAACTGGAGGTCGAGCTGGCCGCCATCGACTCCGGCAACTGGTCGACTCATGTTTATGAGGCCTGCCACGCACCCGGCCGCAGGCACTGGCGCGCCATAAAGGGCGTGAGCGGCGCAACCCGCCCGCTCTGGCAACTGTCGAAGTCGAATGCGCGCTGGAAAGATCAAAGCGGCAAGCTTTTTCTGGTCGGCGTTGATCAGGGCAAGACGATCATCATGCAGCTTTTCAATGCCAAGTCCGAACACCGCCGGATCCGTATAGCGCAGCATCTGTGCGGCGATTCCGCATACCTGGAGCAGCTGCTCGCCGAAGAACGCATCATCGAACCCGGTGGCCGGAACCGGAAAGCCAAGATCGTCTGGCGGCGGAAGCCTGGCTTACGGGCGGAAAGCCTCGACTGCTTGAATTATTCGATGGCCGCGGCCCATGCCGCCGGTGTTCCGGACTGGGACAAGCGCCGCGAGGAGCTCTCCAAGAACTCAGACGACCTCGAATCCGCATTCGCCGAACTTGCCCGCCAAGCAAACAAGCTGGGCGGCCTCGATTAACCACCACCACCACCAGAAAGGACTCTCACATGCAACACATCGACGATCGTGACGACCTCGAAAAAGCCCGCGCACTCCGCCGGATGATCGACAAGCTTGGCTTGCCCGCCGCCGAGCGCAACATCCTCCGCGAGGGGCTGATTCTCTATGTCGAGAGCCGCCTGCAGGTGCCGGTGATCCGACAGGAATCCCACGCCGCCCCGTCCGGTTTCAGCAGCCTGGGATCCCACGCGCGCGGACTCTAACCGAGTCCGCCGCCCTCACCGGCTCTGGATTTTTGTGGGTGCGCGGCCGGATACTGGATGCAAGGCAGAAATAAGGAATTTGCATCATGGCCGCCGCCAACAAGACCAGCACGATCACGCTATCGCTTCGCGACAGCTTCACCGGCCCGCTAAAGGCGATCTCCGCCGCGACATCCGGCTTTCAACGCCAGATGACCGCGGTCAACGCATCGATCGCGGCGACCTCCGCGAGCCTGGAAAGCGCATCGATGCGCCTCACGGCTGCGCTCTCGATCCCCGCGGGCCTCGGAATCGCCAAGGCTGCAGGCGAGTTTGGTCAATTTGAAGACGCCACGATTGACGCCAAGCGCGCGATCGACGGCTTCACCGACGAGACAGCCGACCGCTTCAAAAAGCTCTCGCGGGAAATCGGTGCGAGCTTCAGTGAAACCTTCGCCGCGGCGGCGGAAGCGGGCAAAGCTGGCCTCACCGATACCCGCGATATCGAGCAATTCCTGCGCTTGTCGCGCAAGGTCGCGGTCGCCTTCGAGTTGCCTGGCGAGGAAGCCGCCTCGCAGCTCATGGCCTTGAAAAACGGCTTTCAGCTGACATTGCCCGAACTCGAAAAATTCGCGGATCAGGTCAACAAGATCGCGGACTCGTCGTCGACTACCGTCCCCGAGATGATCAACTTTAGCGCCCGCATCGCACCAGCCGCCACCCTCCTCGGAATTAACCGCGAGTTGGCCGCCAGCTTCGGTGCGGTTGGCTTGTCAGCCGGTATCAGCGCCGAGCGGATGGCGACGGGGTTCAACCGCCTGACTCAAACTTTGGTGGTCGGAGCGGGTGCGACTGCGGATCAACTTGAGGCCTTCTCCAAGCTCAAAATCGATCCGATTCAACTGGCGACACTCGCGAGCACGGATGCAACCGCAGCGACAGATCAGCTGATCAATGCGCTCGCGAACGTCACCGATAGCGCGGAGCAGACTCAGATCGCGATGAGCCTGCTTGGACGCGAGTCTTATGACGAGATCCTCGCGGTCGTCGGCAACCTCGGCGAACTGAACCGCCTGCGCAATACCGCCACCACCTCCAGCGCCGGCAGTGTCGACGCGGAGTACCAGCGCAGGCAAGAGGCTATGACGAACGCGCTCGATCGCGCGCGCGCGTCCTTCAAAAACCTTGGCGCGACGATCGGCGAACGCTTCGCTCCTCAGATCAAGCAGATCACTGCCCTCGTCGAACGATTCAACAATTACTTGATCGAGACCCCTGAGGCGATCGACCGGATCGCGAAGTCGCTCGCCGGTATGGTGGCCGCCGCCCCCGGCCTGTTCATCGTCGCAAAATCCCTGCGCCTGGTCGGCCTCGCCTTGACCGGCCTGTCGCTGTTGACCGCCCCGCTCGCCCGGATCGGCGCATTGGCAGGCCTCGCTGCAGCCGGCTTTGGCCGATCCGGCCGAGCTGCCTTTGGCGCGCGCAAGTCGTTCTTAGCACTAGGCGCATCGACATTGAAAACCGCCGCTGGATTCGGCCTTGTCGGCCTCGCTGGATACGCTCTCTACAAATCCCTCCCTGGCATCGGGCGAGCCTTCGCGGCATTGAAGACCGATATTGACCTCAGCGCCGCGATGTCGTCGGCATCCACCGCATTTGACGCCCTCATGGACGGCCGCCCAGAGATGGCCGCCCGCCATGCAGGGATGGCCTTCGACTCGATCCTGAAGGCTGGCAAGCGCCTTGGCGCGAACCTGAAGGTCGCTCTGGGTGAAGGCTGGGATCTCGCCGTCGCAGAACTCGACAAGACGTTTCCATCCTTCAAGGGGTTCAGGGGGTCGGTGTCCGGCCTCGCCGAGTCGATCGGCGGCCTTTTCAAGTCGCTCGCAGGCGTCGATACCGGCGACACTGGAAGTAAAATTCAGAGTCTCGGCAAGTCGCTGGCAGACGCATCCTTGCGCCTTAGTGCTGCCGTCCTGCGGACCCTCGCAAGCGCCATCGATGCGCTCAGCGATGCAATCGACCGGTTCAACGCCGCCGCCCCTGAAGGCGGCTTCCTCGGCGGCCTGAAAGCCGCTTTCGACGGCCTGCCCGCCGTGGGCAAACTGTTGGTGATGGGTGCAGGCTTCAAGGTCTTCGCGGCATCCGCTGGCACCCTGATCGGCGTCGGCAAGGCACTTCGCGGCCTGTCCTTTGCAAAATTGATCACCGGCCTTGGCAAGCTGGGCGCTCTCAAGCTTAGCGCGATAGGCTACGGCCTCGCCGAACTGGGCAAGAGCTTCGGCCTGCTGTCCAAGGACGTCGACTCCGGCACCGTGGCTGCCGCGTTCATGGCCTTGCCAGTCGCCATCGACGCTGCCCGCCTTGCGGCTTCCGGTGGCCGGGCGCTGGCCGGATGGGCGGGCGCTGGCGCTAAGGCGGCCGCGCAATACATCGGTAGTTTCAAGATCGCGCAGGCCATCGGGACGGCGATATCTGCGGCCTGGAATGGACTGAAGGCCGTTGTCGCTCGCTGGGCTGGCCTCACGGCTGGTGCGGCCTATGCCGCAGGCGCGAAGCTGGCCACCGTCATCGGCGCGGCGATCTCCGCAGTATGGAACGCCCTCAAGACGGCAGCCGCGACGGCCGCAGGCACGGCGGCGGGCGGGGCTTACCAACTCGCAGTCAAGGCTGCAGCGGCCCTCGCTGGCGTGATCGGTGCGGCATGGAGGGCGCTTACAACCGTGGCCGCCAAGCTGGCCGGTGGAGCAGCGGGCGGGGCATATGCTGGCGCGGTGAAGGTGAGCGAGAAGCTTTCAAGCTCGATCGGCGGAGCGTGGTCTGGCCTGAAAACCGGCGCGGCCAACAGCGCAGGCCGGCGGATGGGAAACGCCTTCCGAAATGGCCTGCGAGCCGCCGGGGCCTTCGCGGCATTCGACCTGATCGCATCGATCCCTTCCGGAACGGAGGAGATCGCGGAGTTCATGCGGAAGAACGCTGAAGCCGCCAACCGCCTGTCGGACACGATCGATGACGCGATCGGATTCACAGATAAACGTAACGCCGCGCGGCGTTGGCTGGGCCTTGAACCTATCGAGCAGCCGACATTCCCAACTGCTCCGGCCGCAGCAAATGACAACGCGCCCCCGGTGATCGAGCAGCCCGCGTTCCCGGCATCCCCGCAAGCTCAAGAGCTCGGCGGCCTGCTGAATCAAATACACGATAACGCGGCCAATATTCCGAGCGTCACGATCGAGACGCCGCAGATCAACGTCGCCCCAGCCCCGGCTGCGACGATCAATGCGCCTGGACAGGCCGCGCCGGGTGGGTTTGGCACAATCCCCCGGCCTGAGGGCGGGGCGGATCTGTCGATGTTGAAGAGCGAGATTGGAACCCTGAAATCGAGCACGGCCGCAGAGCTTTCCAGCTTGCGGGCATCTGTTGATCAGTTGAACGCAACCAGTCAGGCGGGCAACTCTACACTTGCCGGCCAGACAGGGATCCTGCAGTCGATCGACCGCGGGATCGGTGCTGGGATCAAGGTTGCGCTACCCTGGAACGGTGGCGGTCAAGGCGCTGGCAAGGCCGCGTCGAGTGCGCCGGCCGCAAATTTGCCGACCACTGGGTTTTCGAGCGGGCCTCAGTAGCGGGCCATAGATCGTTGGCTGTTGCTTGAATGAGATCCACGAGTCGTTTGTCGGCTTCTCGCCTGGTCATGGTGGTGGTGATTTTCATGCTTGCTTGCTCCTTTGCGGGGAGCGGGGTTATAGCATAGCGGTGCGGTGGCTCAAAAGGTGGGTGGGTGGTGGTCATGGAATCTGCAAGCACGACCGGCCTATTTCGTGAGTGATCGCTGATCGTGAATCAGCTATCAAAATCGCAAGGACGGGACAACCTGAAGATAGGATGCCCCGCAAATGGCCAAGCGACCGAAACGAAGCCCTGCCCTCACCGACGCTCAAACCGCCGCACTGGTGGCCAGCGTTGCCAATCTGCACCACGATCTGGTGCCGCTCATGGCGGGGCTGAAGCCGCAAAGCCCGGACTATGTGGCGCTTGTCGAACTGAGCACCGCTCTACAGCAAGTAATCCGGCAGACAACCCGCGAGGATCCGCCTTGGATGGCGCCGCGAGTGTGGAAAGGGTGATCGACGCAAAAGCCCAGCGCGGCTAATGCGGACGCGGCTGGGCTTGATGGATGGAGTCGGTGGCGGTGGGTGGTCAATTGGGCTGGGGCTTCTCCAGTGTCGCACCTCACCAGTCCGCTATCATGGCCCTATGATCCCCCCAAGCAGGAAAATCTGCCGTATACCAGACCTTAGAAGGCATGATTGCTGTGCTTGCGACGATATGATCGAGTCGGTATTTCTCTGAGCCGCTGGAATGGCGCCAAGAGGTGCGGGGGCTATCAGGGCATCCCGCAGCTTGGAAAGTACACCGCATGTCTGCGCGAGGCCGAGCCATTGCACTCTCGGCGATATCCTTGAACTCATGGAGGTCAATGTGCGAGCGATATGTTGGCATGTACCATTCGTTGCTTGACCGACTGAACGCACGTGCAAAGGAAACCCATGTTCCATCCGCGGCCTCGGCCTGCGGCGCGTTGAAATCACCAGCCACAATCTGTGGCAAAGGCCGGTTGAGGATGCCGCGCGGGATAGAATCTAGGATTGCTGGCTTCATTCGAGTCAATGGAGTGCGTCCCGAGTCGGGACGCGCATACACGGCGTGAAGCTCGATATCGCCAAGCGAGGACGCGATCTCCGCGGACACTATAGCGCCCGCATACTGGCCATGATCGAATATCCCGCTCAATTGCTTGGCGGGTAACTTCGTCGCTATCGCTGCACCCATTTGCGAGGTATGCGCATTCTGGTCTGCAAAAAAAGCATAACCTAGCGCGGTATAGGTATCACGCCAGAGCGCGACATAGTTGTGATTCACCTCTGACATCACGATGATGTCCGGGTTCTGGCTGTTCAGCCATTCCGCCTTTATCTTGAGCAATCTCGCGGCGGCGTTTTTAACGTTTAGATTGATAAGACGAATTGGGTATCTCCTTGTAATTAGACAGACCCAGCCGGTCCATAGGATCGCGGCTGGGCTGGGTTGGGTGGAGTCTGTGGCGGTTGGTGGTCAGTCGTCAGATATTTGCGCCTCAATCTCCGCGCACCGGGCATCCATGCGCTTCGCGAAGTCGTCGCCAAGCTCTTTTCGCAGGTTGAGAATCTTTTTTACTCCCTCACCGGCCCCGGCAGCTATCAACTCCTGAATCCTGTATTGCCCGACACCATTTTGGCTTGCGGTCATTGAAGATTGAAACAGAACTGACATCAAGTTGACGCAAACCGTTGAGGCGGCAGCGGCGTAATAGACATTCTCCTCGTCATTGTTCCTCGGCGGGTCCATCGCGGCGACCCGCGAGCAGGTCATGACACCAAATATCGCAGCTGCAATTGCGCGTCTCATGCTGCCGCCTCAATAAGCACCGTCATGACGATCGTGAACAAATAGAAGCCGATCAGCACCGTGCTCGCTTCGCGGGCCTTCATTCCCATCATACTTGCGATAATCGCGGCGAGAATGATTTGGATAACAAGTTGCGCGAGGAATCCCGGAGTGATGATCGCCGCCGGCAGGTATGATCCGAGAGCAAGGATCGCACCTTTCCAAACCGGCAGCTTGAACTGTCGAGCGGCGAGCATCCCGCCGGCAGATCCCCCGACGAAGGCAGACAGCAAAAAATATGACTCGCTCATGTCCGCGACTCCCGATTGGAAGGCGACTGCAGCACCATCGCGACGATCTGCTCAAACATGTTGCGCGGGTCGGGATCCGGCACATCCACAGCCTGTCGAGCGAACCGTGCATCGCGCAACAGGTACCCAGCCTCGTCTGGGTGCTGGACATCGACAAACCGCCCCAGCGGGCCGTTCTCGCCGGTAACGACCCACACCACAAATGCGGTGGGCGTGATCAACGCCCCGCTGCCGTCTGGGAACGTGACCAGCCCGCCGCCGTCGTCAATGCGCTGGTGGATCCACGCCGAGAAATCCTCCGTGTCGAATCCGCAATCATCAACGGATGATGCCACTGCGCGGGTCTGTTCCTGCTCCCAAAGCGCCGCCGCCAGAAGCACATCGTGCCAGAACTCACGGCTCAGCGACTCGCGCGGGTCGTCGTCGGGATAGCAGACCGTGAAGCGCCCGCCCTCCGAAAATTCCCGCTTGGCCGGATCGCTGTGGTCGATGAATACATGCAGAAACCAGCCGCCATCCACATCGCCGATCGTGAAGCTGGGGCAAGCATCATTGCGCCAGCTGGAGTCGGTCCAATGCGGCGGGATCGGTGGCAGCGTCGTCTGGTCGAAGTCGGGGAATTGATCGGCCATTTTCGGGAAGGGTTTCATGTCGGTTGCTCCTCAGTTGTTGGTTTCGGATGTGATCGCGGCGATCTGATCGCTGGTGGTGCTGGTGGCCGTCCGGTCGGGTGTGAAGCCGACCACCCAGATTCCTATTGCGGCGCCGATCAGCGCGCCCTTCAGGCTGTCTTCGATCAGCTGCAGGGCGGTGGTCACGAATTTCTGCATTCCTATCTCCTATATATTTAGGTTGAATGGTAGTGGAGTCATCAAATTATGCGATTGGATGCCTCAACATGCTGTAAATCATGGATTGACTCGGCGTAACGAGTCAATCCAGAAAATAGCGGACAACTACTTTTATGAAGGTGACAGCTAATTATGTCTCATAGCCCAGACGACTACGAACTCGCCCTATCGACCCGCGCAGCCCAGATCCGCCTTGGAATGAAGCCGCAATCCGTCGAGGAGATTTTGTCAGGAAAACAGAGGAGTAAGTCGGATCACTGGCGAGCCTGGAAGCCGCTTAGGCTGGACTCTGGCGTCAAGAGTCCGGGCGTGGTAAAAAGAGTGCATGAGCCAATTTATGACAACCAACTGAAGGTCGGAATGGGTCCGAACGCCACAATTTCAGGCAGCCTTACAGTGCTGCTGGTCGAGCGACTCGCGGATCAAACACCCGCGAAAGTGGCGCTGTCGGCGTTTGTCTTGATGCATTGCGCTGGACAGTTGCGCATGGGGTCGGCCTCGATCGGCGACGGCATCGGCGCACCACAGATCGCGGGTGCGGTGCGACAGCAGGCTTCCACCATCCACAAGCTGCTCGATCGGCTGGAGGAGGCTGATTTTGTCTGCCGGATCCCCGGCACCCGCCCAGCAAGAATGCTCTTGAACCCGGCGTTCTGCTACAAGGGGCGGTCGGCTGATTACGCCGCTGTCCTTGCGGAATGGGAAGCCGGCAAGATCGAGCGCGACGAGCGCCGGGGTGCTATGGGCAAGAGCGCAGCCGGTCGACCAGCCAAGGCCGCCGACTCCGCCTGAATCGTGCGGTTTGCACAATCACGCCGCAACCCTGCACAATGTGCTTGTGACGTGAGGATAAGGAGCACACACAATGATCAGCGCGTGGGATCAGAGCGAGGACCAGCTGCAGGCTTCGCAGGAGGAGGAGTTTGGCGAGTTCTTCAGCTACGAGCCGCGGCTGCAGCGGCCGAACAAGCCGACGATGGCCGACCCGGTGCGGCCGGTGGTCAACTGCTTGCCGGCGGTGTTCATGAACCCGCATGAAAACGAGCGGATGAGGTTGTACCAGACCACGATCTCCACCCGCAATCCGTCGATCGAGGTCAGGGGCTGCAATCTACCGTTCGAGATCAAGCAGGGCGATCAACTCGTCAGGCTGCGCTCGCAGCAACGGTACGAGATCACCAATATCAGGCCGAATGGATATGGTGTCATAAAGCTGGACTTGGTCGAGCTGGGCCTCAGTCAGCAGCGGCCTTGACGCCCCGCCGCGGTGCCTGTCCGTCCATGATCTGCGGATCAAACGGAAGCGCCGCGCGGGCCATCACTTCGGCCTTCTGCTCCAGCGAAAACCCCTCGCCGTATTCTTGATCCTCGCGCTTCCATCCGCCGATGTAACGGATCATCTCGTCACCCGCGCCGGCCTTGCGTAAGCGATCCTTGAACGCGTGCCGCAAGCTGTGGATCGGTCGAGGCCGCCCCGTGCTGGCGCGGCTCGCGGCCTGTTTCTCCGGTAGCAGATCGTTCTCACGCAAGAACTTTCCGATCGAGGTCGAGACGCTGTTCTCCTTGTCCCGCAGCGCCTGGAAGCCTCTAGGAAACGCCTGCATGGCCAACAGAGACACGCCGACCAGTGGAACCTCGCGGACGCTTGCAGCGGTCTTGAGTTCGCGTCGGGCGTCGACTTGATCGTAGTCGGTGATCAATACGTGCGGCACCAGGTGGTCGAGCCGGATATGCGCAGGCAAGAGATTCACGATCTCTGAGAGCCGACAGCCTGTCTCGACGCAAGCGAGGAAGATCGCCCGGTGCATCTGATTCATGCGCTTGATGTCGCCCCCAGTCAGGATGCGGTCGCGGATCCAGTCGCCGCTGTATGGCAAAGCCCGGCGGGGCTGTGCCTTGAACCGGCGCCCTTGGAAAGGAGATGTGTATTCCCGGTCGCCGGAGTGTCGGGCGAAGTCCTTCAGCATCCGGCCCAGCGTCTCCAGACAGCGATTCGCGGTGTCTGCACTGTAGAGCGAACCCGTCCGCTTATTCCTCTCCTGCAGTCGCTCAGACCAATAGTCCTCAACCCGCTGGGCATCCTTGGAGGTGACCGCCTCGACCGGCTTGTCGCCGCAACACTCCAGAAAGATCGCAACGGCGCGGCGTGGCCATATCGACGCCCGGTGCTGTTGGGCTTCTGACTTGGACGCGAAGTCGACCGCCTTGATCCGGCCGATCCAAATCTCGGCAAGCTCACTCACCGTCACTCCTCCGGCCTCGACGCCAAGCGCGATCGGCTTCAGCGCCTGCAGTGCATCCGCCTGGGCGTCGGTGGGCAGGTTGTCGATCCCGTAAACATGATCAGCCAAGGCAGCGAGCCGATTGACCAGCTGCAGATTACCCTCTTGCGGCAACTGGTCGAGGCCTAGAAGCATTTCGATCTGCTCGACCGCCCGGCCGGTTTCCAGACGCCCGCCACCAGCCAAAAAAGACTTCAGCGCAGACCACAACCGGTCGTTTCGGCGATCGAGCTGGTCGCGTAGGTTCATTGCGAAGCGGCGGTCATCCGTGTTTAACGCCTCACGGATCATCGGCGCGCGCTTGTCATAGGCCGCGACGGCCTCAGGCACGCGGCGGACATAGATCCAGCGCCCCTTGCGCAAGGTCAGGTGAGACAGGTCTGGTTTTGCCATGTGGGTTTGAACGCCTCGCAGTGTTACACCAATGTTGCACGGATTGTTGCACACTCGCAGACTTCAGGCCAGATCCGCAACCACTTGCGATTCAAGGAATCCCTTGCAAATCAAGGGGTTCCAATGCTCGCCAATGTCAGGATTTTGGAGCGGGTGAAGGGAATCGAACCCTCGTCGTAAGCTTGGGAAGCTTCTGCTCTGCCATTGAGCTACACCCGCACACGGTTGATCCTTGGCGCGCAGCGGTCAAACTGTCAAGCATCAACTCCGGACGCTGACGGCTTGACGGAACGCGGGACCGGCCTCATATGACCCTCGCCGTTCACACAAACATGATTGCTTTCCATGGACCGTCTCAAAGCCCTGCTTCTGTCCCGGCGGTTTGAAACCGCCATCACGATCCTCATCGTCATCAATGCCATAACGCTGGGCCTGGAAACGGTGCCCGAGGTGATGAGCAGGTTCGGTCCGATGCTCGTCGTGCTGGACCGGGTGATCCTGACGATCTTTGTCGTCGAGGTCGCGGCCCGGCTTGTCGTCTGGCGGCTGGATTTTTTCCGCGACCCCTGGCGGGTCTTCGATCTTCTGGTTGTCGGCGTGGCGCTGATCCCGGCGACGGGCAGTCTTTCCGTGCTCAGGGCGCTGCGCGTCCTCAGGGTGCTCAGGATGATCAGCATGGTGCCCTCGCTCAAGCGCGTGGTCGGCGGCCTTGTCGGGGCGCTGCCGGGCATGGGGTCGATCATGCTGCTTCTGACGCTGGTCTTCTATGTGTTCTCGGTGATGGCGACGAAACTCTACGCCGAGACCTTTCCGGACTGGTTCGGCTCGATCCCGGCTTCGGCCTATTCGCTGTTCCAGATCATGACGCTCGAAAGCTGGTCGATGGGCATTGTCCGGCCGGTGATGGAAGTGCATCCGATGGCCTGGGCGTTCTTCCTGCCCTTCATCCTGTGCACGACATTCACGGTGCTCAACCTGTTCATCGGTATCATCGTCTCGGCCATGCAGGCCGAGCACGATGCGGAAGCGTCCGCCGACCGGGAAGCGCTCGCCACGGAACAGGGCCAGATGCTCAAGGAATTGAGGGCGATCCGCAAGGAACTTGGCGAATTGCGCGCAGAGCAAGCCAGCAAAGCGCGAGTGCCGGAGTAAAATCCGCCAGCGGGATTCGGTATTTAGGTGCGAAAGTGTTTGGACAGCTTCAGGCCCTGCGCCTGATAGTTGGATCCGAGCCCGGATCCGTAGAGTGCGGCGGGACGTTCCAGCATGTGTTCATAGACCAGTCGTCCGACGATCTGGCCGTGCTCCAGGATGAACGGAACCTCGTGGCTGCGCACCTCGAGCACCGCGCGGCTGCCTGCGCCTCCGGCTGCGGTGTGACCGAAGCCGGGATCGAAGAAGCCGGCATAGTGCACCCTGAATTCGCCGACCAGCGGATCGAACGGCGTCATCTCGGCCGCATAGAGCGGCGGCACATGCACCGATTCACGGCTCACCAGAATGTAGAATTCATCCGGGTCGAGGATCAGGTCGGCCGAGCCGCGGTTGTGCAGCGGTTCCCAGAAATCGAAAACGTCATGGACGCCGCGCTTGTCGACATCGATGACGGCGGTGTGATGCTTGCCCCTATAGCCGACCAGACCGTCCGTACCGGTCCCCATCAGGTCGATCGACAGGGCAATGCCGCCGCCCGAGACATTCGGCGTGTCGGAGGCGACCAGGGTCTCTTCCTGGTGCAGTCGCGACAGTTCCGCTTCGCCCAGCACCGCGTGGCCCTGGCGGAAGCGGATCTGCGACAGTCTTGATCCGGTCCGGGCCACGATCGGGAAAGTGCGGGGGCTGACCTCGAGCCAGAGCGGCCCGTGGTAGCCCGGCGCGATCTTGTCGAATTCCTGGCCGTAGTCAGTCATCACGCGGGTGAAGATATCGAGCCTTCCGGTCGAACTCTTCGGATTGGCGGAGGCGGAAATCCCGTCGGGCAGCGCCAGGCTTTCCAGGAGCGGCACGATATAGACGCAGCCGGTCTCCAGCACCGCACCGGCGGAAAGGTCGATCTCGTGCATGCTCAGCCGGGTGAGCTTGTCCTCGACGCGGGCCGACGGCCCGGGAAGGAAACTGGCGCGCACCCGGTAGGCGCGCGCGCCGAGCCTGAGATCGAGGCTCGCGGGCTGAATCTGGTCGGAATCGAGCGCACTGCCGGAAGCAAGCTTCCCGCCATCAAAAAGCGCCCTTATTGCGCGGTCCGAAAGAATGCCGGCGCCCACTGTCTGCCTGCTCCATTTATGCTGCTGCCTTGATGGCAAGGTGAGGCGATTGACGCAAGCGCGGCGAGGCACTATAGGCACTTTATCCCGTGGTGATTTGGCCGACCGGCTTGCAGCCACGTTAAACAAGTCGCTAAAAAGGTCGGGTTGCGAAACCGGCTGGCGACTTTGCGAGCCGGTTTTTTTGTGTGGACCTTGAACATGACAAGCAACCGACCACTCCGCCCCGCCACCCAGCTCGTACATGGCGGCACCACCCGCTCGAATTTTGGCGAGACATCCGAAGCGATCTACCTGACCCAGGGCTTTGTCTATTCGAGCTCGGAAGCCGCTGAAGCGCGCTTCAAGGGAGAAGATCCGGGCTTCATCTATTCGCGCTACGCCAATCCGACCAACGACATGTTCGAGAAGCGCATGTGCCTGATGGAAGGCGCCGAAGACGCCCGCGCCACCGCCTCGGGCATGGCCGCCATTTCGGCCGCGCTGCTGTGCCAGCTCAAGGCCGGTGACCATGTGGTGGCGGCGCGTGCGCTGTTTGGCTCATGCCGCTGGGTCGTGGAGAAGCTGCTGCCGCAATACGGCATCGAGTCGACGCTGGTCGATGGCCGTGAGCTCACCAATTTCGAGACTGCTATCCGTCCCAACACCAGGGTTTTCTTCCTCGAAAGCCCGACCAATCCGACGCTCGAGGTGGTCGACATTGCCGGCGTGGCGAAGCTCGCCAACCAGATCGGGGCAAAGCTCGTAGTCGACAACGTGTTCGCCACGCCGCTGCTGCAGAAGCCGCTGGAACTCGGCGCGCATGTGGTGGCCTATTCGGCGACCAAGCACATCGATGGCCAGGGCCGTTGCCTGGGTGGCGTGATCCTGTCGGACAAGGACTGGATTGACGAGCATCTGCATGACTATTTCCGTCACACCGGCCCGTCGCTGTCGCCGTTCAACGCCTGGACGCTGCTCAAAGGCCTTGAAACGCTGCCGCTCAGGGTTCGCCAGCAGAGCGAAAATGCGGCGCGCGTCGCCGATTTCCTGGCCGATCATCCGGCGGTTTCCCGGGTGATCTATCCTGGCCGCGCCGACCACCCGCAGGCCGAGATCTGCGCCCGCCAGATGAAGGGCGGCTCGACGCTGGTGGCGTTCGAGCTCAAGGCCGGCAAGACGGCGGCGTTTGCCATGCAGAACGCGCTCGAAGTCGTCAAAATTTCCAACAATCTGGGCGATTCCAAGAGCCTGATCACCCATCCGGCGACGACCACCCACAAGAACCTCTCCGATGAAGCCCGGGACGAACTCGGCATCAGCCCGGGCATGGTCAGGTTTTCGGCCGGGATCGAGGATGCCGAGGACCTGGTCGAGGATTTCGAGCGCGCCCTCTCAGGCCTCTGAGCTGTCGTCAGGGAACTCTGCCCGGGCCTGCATGATCCGCGACAGCGCCGTGTAGAGGCAGATGACGGTGAACACCCAGGCCACCGGCGAAAACCAGGCCGGGAACAGGCAGAACAGCACGAACACGATCAGCGTCTCGCCGGCTTCGGCGAGACCTGTGGTGAAATAGATCGATTTCACCCCGCGCTGTGTCGTGGTCAGCCGGTGCTTTTCGGCCAGGATGGCATAGGCCAGAAAGCTTGCGCCATTGATGTAGAACGAGAAGATCAACGCCGCGCCGGCAAGCCCGTTGGCCGCGGGATCGTGGATGACAAAGGCCAGCGGGATGGCGCCGTAGAACACGAAATCCAGCGTGATATCCAGATAGCCGCCGAAATCGGTCTTTCTCGTCGCGCGCGCCACCGAGCCGTCGAGACCGTCGCAGACCCGGCTGACCAGGATCACCACCAACGCTGCGATCATGTATCCCGCTGCGATCAGCACTGCAGCGGCGAGACCCAGCAGGCAGGCGAACACCGTCACATGATCGGCCTTCACACCGCGACCCGCGAGCCACAGCCCGGCCCTGTCCAGGCCCGGCTGGATAATTTTGCGCGCGGTGCCATCGATCATGCTGACCACTCCCTGTTTGAGCCTTCGTGATAGCCCGGCTCTTCTCACCCGTCACGCCCCCGGCCCGGTTGCAGCTATCACAATGAGGTCAACGCAAACGCACGGTACGTCTGCTTGAAAGCGTCGAAATGCTTGACGCAAGCACGGCGCTGTACGATGAGTGTCGCAAGGAGTGGCAGATGTACCGCGCACTGACCCGTGACATAGAAGTGACCGTGGAGCCCTATTATCTCGAGGACCAGTCGGATCCCGAGGACGGGCGCTATGTGTGGGGGTACCGCATCGTGATCGCCAACCATTCCGACCAGATAGTCCAGCTTCGAAGCCGGCACTGGAAGATCACCGACGAGAACGGCCTCGTCGATGAAGTCCGCGGGCCCGGCGTTGTCGGCGAACAGCCTGTGCTGGGGCCAGGCGACACCTACGAATACTCCTCCGGTTGCCCGCTGGACACGCCGTCGGGCGTGATGGTCGGCTCCTACCAGATGCAATCTGCGGCCGGCGAGTTCTTCGATGTCGAGATCCCCGCGTTCTCGCTGGACCTGCCGGGCATGGCAAGAACCCTGAATTGACCGGCCTCGCGGAATTCCGGCCCGTCATGCTGGTGACCGGTGTCCTGGTCGCCACGCTCGGTGCTGCCATGCTGTTGCCGGCGCTTGTCGATCTTGCCGCGGACAATGACGACTGGATGATCTTTGCCAGTTCGGCCATGGTGACCATGCTGTTTGGCCTGGGTCTGTTCATCGCCAATCGCGGCGCGCCCAAAGGACTGTCGACCCGACAGGCGATGCTGATGACGGTGATCTCCTGGGTGGCGCTGGTGGCCTTCGGCGCCTTGCCGCTTCACTGGTCGGGCATCGTGCCGAGCTATACGGACGCATTCTTCGAATCGATGTCAGGACTGACCACCACCGGGGCCACGGTGATCACAGGTCTCGACACTGCGCCCCCGGGGCTGCTGTTCTGGCGCGGGCTGCTGCAATGGCTCGGCGGCCTGGGGATCATCGTCATGGCGATTGCCGTGTTGCCGATGCTGCAGATCGGCGGGATGCAGCTGTTCAAGGCCGAAGCCTTCGACACCGCCGAAAAGATCCTGCCGCGCGCCACCCAGATCTCGATGTCGATCACGCTTGTGTTCATCGCCATGACCGGGATCTGCGCCATCGCCTACATGGTCGCAGGAATGTCGGCAGACGATGCGGTGATTCACGCCATGACCACCGTGGCGACCGGCGGATTTTCCACCAAGGACGGCTCGATAGGCCATTTCAACAGCTCCGCGGTCGAATGGATCGCGATTGTCTTCATGGTGCTGGGGGCTATACCGTTCCTGCTCTATGTGCAGATGCTGCAAGGCCGCTTCCGCCCGATCCTTGCCGATGACCAGGTCAAGGCATTCATGGGCTTCCTGGCCGTCACCATTCTTGCCGGCTGGATGATGGCGCATTTCAGCGAAAATCATCTCGGGATGGATGGATTGCGGCACGCCGCTTTCAATGTGATCTCGATTACCACCGGAACCGGCTACGCCTCCACCGACTACGGGTTATGGGGGCCGCACGCGGTGGCGTTCTTCTTCATCATCATGTTTGTCGGCGGCTGCGCCGGCTCCACCTCCTGCGGCATCAAGATCTTCCGCTTCCAGGTTCTGGTCGAGGCGGTGCGGCAGCATATCTCGCAGGTGATGTATCCGAATGGCGTGTTCCGCGCCCATTTCAACGGAAAACCGATCGAGGACCGCGTCGTCGCCTCGGTGATGAGCTTCTTCTTCCTGTTCACGGCCTCGTTTGTCATTCTCTCGATCCTGCTCAAGATGAGCGGCCTCGACACGCTCACGGCGCTTTCGGGTGCGGGGACGGCGCTCTCCAATGTCGGGCCGGGACTGGGCGAGATCATCGGCCCGGCCGGTAATTTCCAGTCGCTGACCGATACCCAGAAATGGCTGCTGGCGGGCGGCATGCTGCTCGGGCGGCTGGAACTGTTCACCGTGCTGGTGCTGTTTCTGCCGCGGTTCTGGCGCTCCTGACGGCTGCCTCAGGACTGCCGCACGGCCTGACGCCGGCCATAGAGAGATGACAGGGCGCGGGTGAAATCATCGCCGATGCCGACAAGCGCCGGCACCAGGAACAGCACCAGAAGCGTGGTCATGGCCAGGCCGAAGACGATGGTGATCGCCATCGGCAGCAGGAACTGCGCCTGCAGGCTGGTCTCGTAGAGCAGCGGCAGAAGCCCGCCGATGGTGGTCAGCGACGTCAGCAGCACCGCGCGAAACCGGTCACGGCTTGCCCCAACCGCCGCCTCGGCGAGGCTGTCGCCCGCCGCCCGGCGTTCCTCGAGCCGGGCCACCAGGATGATGGAATCATTGACCAGGATCCCGGCCAGGCCAAGCAATCCGATGAAGGACAGGACCGTGAGCTGGTAACCCAGCACCCAGTGGCCGAAGATCGCCCCGACGATACCGAACGGAATGATCAGCAACACCGCGATCGGCCGCCAATAGCTGGCAAACACCCAGGCCAGGATGATGTAGATGACGCTCAGCGCGACGGCCACACCAAGCCTGAGGTCAGCGAAGGTGTTCTCCTGCTCCTCGGACCGCCCACCGAAAGTGTAGCTGACGCCATGGCGAGCCGCGATCAGATCAAGCCCGCCGCCCGCGTTCAGCTGTTCGACCACCCCGCCGGTGGTGTTCACCGCGTTGTCGATGTCGCCGGTCACCGAAATGGTGCTCTTTCCATCGCGTCGCTGGATGGCGGAGAAGCCCTGCCGCTCGGTCATGTTGACGACTTCCGACAAGGGCACAAAGGTGCCGCCCGGGCTTCTGAGTTCAAAATCGCGCAGCGCCTGCGCGCCGGGCGATGAAGGCTCCTGGACAAGGCGGACGGTGACCTCGTCATTGCCGCGCGGGAAGCGGAACGGGACGGCGCCATCGAATGCGCTGCGGATCTGCCGCCCGACCTCGGCGATGGAGAAGCCAAGCGCCGCGCCATGCGGCGTGAGTTCCATAACCAGTTCGGGTTTGCCCCAGGGCAGATTGTCATCCAGTCCGGAGATCCCGCTGACGCCGGACAGCAGCGCCACCACGTCGGCGGCCGCGGATTTGAGCGCTGAAACGCGTTCGCCCTGCAGCCGCACTTCGATGTCCCGGCCCGGAGGGCCACCGCGGAACTGGGAGATGGCAAAGCGACTGACGCCCGCGATGTCCGGCGCCGCCTGGCGCCAGGCGTTGACCATGTCGGGCGTGCGCACGTCGCGCTCTTCCGATGTGGTCAGCTGCACCCCGATCCGGGCGGTGGCGCTGCCGCTGCGGCCCGAGGTGCCAAAGGTGGTGAAGACCGCCCGGATCGACGAAGGTCCGTCACCCGACAGGGCGCGATCCGCGTCACGCAGGGCCTGCTCGTGGGCGGCAATGGCTTTCAGTGCCGTCTCTTCCGGCAGGCCGGCGTTGAAGACAAGGGTGCCGGTGATGTTTTCGGCTTCAGGCGAGGGGAAGAAGACAAATTCGACCCGGCCCGACCGCGACAGGCCGATGGCGAGAACCATCACCATGGCAATGGCGATGGACAGCGTCACGTAACGCCAGTCCCAGGCGAGTTGCACCAGCCGCTTGAACGGGCCATCACGGAACAGGTCAAATCCGTTGTCGAAGGCGCGGCGGAAGCGGCTGTCGCCAGGACCGATCGGCGACCCTACGGCGAGGCTGTTGCGCCTGCGCAGCCCCAGCAGGGCCCACTCCACAAGCGTTGCCAGCAATAGAGAGACCGCCACGACGATGGCCATGCGCACAGATGACGGCAATCCGGCGAAATCGCTGGCCAAGGCGCGCAGGCCGCTTTCACCCAGAGCAAGATCGACAGCCAGGCGTCCGGAGAGGCCTGAGAGAAATACCACCAGCACAAGGGCTATCAGAAACTGGCGCCACCAGGACCAGCCCGGCGGTTTGCGCTGGCCGAGCGAAATAGCCAGATGGCCGGGCAGAACCAGAAAGCACTCGAGCAGACTTGCGATCAGCACCGCGATCACCACCATCGGCAACACGGCCATCATCTGGCCGGTGGTGTCGCCGATCAGCAGGATCGGCGCAAAGGCCGCGAGCGTCGTCGTCATTGCCGCGATCACCGGCGTGAACATCATGGAAACGCCGTTCTCCGCCGCCGTCTGCGGATTGTCGCCCATCTCCAGCCTTGTCGCGGTGTGCTCGCCCACGACAATCGCATCATCGACAATGATGCCGAGCATCATGATCAGCGCGAACAGCGACATCATGTTGATGGTCTGGCCGGAGACATACATGATGCCGATGGTCGCGAGCATGGCGACCGGAATGCCGGCGGCGACCCAGAAGGCAATGCGGGCGTTCAAAAACAGAAACAGGATCAGGACAACCACCAGCAGGCCGCCTGCCCCGTTCTTGACCAGCAGCCAGATCCGCGCAGCGAGCGCGTCGGAGGCCACTTCATAGGTTGCAATCTCAATGCCGGGCGGCAGTTGCGGCTTTATCTCATCGATATAGGCCGACAGGATCGACGCGGTCTGAAGCGTATCGGCCGTCGGCGCGCGTCTGACATCGAGTTCGATTGCAGGCGTTCCGCCGGCAAGCCCGCGCGTGGCGTCATCGTCAAACCCGTCGTCGATGCGGGCGATATCGCCGAGCAGCACCTTTTCGCCACTGGCAAAGGATTTCACCTCGACGTCGGAGAGTTCGCGCGCGCCTTGCGCATTGGCGAGCGTCCGCAGCTGGCGTTCCACCGCGCCTTCCACCGTTCCCGACGGCAGGTCGCGGCTGTTGGCGGCAATGGCGCTGGAGACGTCGGCGATCGTCATGTCGAGACGCCGGAGCTCGATCTCGGGGACTTCAATGCGGATTTCCGCGTCACGCAAACCGGTGAAATTGATCTTGTCGATGCCCCGGTCGATCAGGTCGTCACGGATGCGCTTGGCCCAGGCGCGTTTGACCGTCTCATTGGCGCTGCCAAACACGGCGAGCTTGGCGACGCTGTCAAAGAACACCGATCTCGAAATCGTCGGTTCTTCGGCATCCTCGGGCAGGTTGGTGACCGACTTGACCGCAGTCTCGACATCGGTCATCGCCTGGGTCATGTCGGCGCCGTCGTCGAATTCGAGCCGCACCGTGGCCGAGCCTTCGGAAGCGGTCGAACTCATCCGGTCAACGCCCGAGACATAGCGCACTCCCGGCTCGATCAGGGCCAGAATGTTGGTTTCGACATCCTCGGCGCTGGCGCCCGACCAGGCAACGCCGATGCTGATGGTCGGCCGGTCGATGGTGGGGAAGAACTGGGTGTTGATCTTAGCGATCGAAAACGCGCCGAACAGGATCATCAGCACCATCAGCAGATTGGCGGCATTGGGGTGCCTGATGAAGGTGGAGACCAGACCCCCGCCGGAAATGCCGCCCAGGCCCGCTCCGCGAAAGCCGCCATTGCTCATTGGCCGGATTCCATATCTGCGGCAGGCATTTCGGGCGCAGCAGCCGGGGCTGCTGCGGCAACTGACGGTTCGCGCACCTTGACGCCCTCGGAGGCCTCGGTCAGCCGTGTTGCCAGAACAAGGTCACCATCGTTGAGATCACCCTCAAGGATGGCGTCCTCGCCATCCCAGGCGATCAGCCGGACGTCACGGCGCTTGAGCTCACCGTCAACGACGATGAAGACGTGATCGGACGAGCGCAGCGCCGTCTCCGGCAGCCGGAACGTCCCGGGCCAGACCCTGTCAGGCACGCTCAGCGCGACAAAGGCGCCGGGCCGCAGCTGCACCGGATTGTCTGCTGGGCCGATCCGCGCAAAGACCTCGACGCCGCCGCGTTCTGCGGTAACGCGCGCGCCGATGCGGTCGATGATCGCCGGCCAGACATAGTCCCTGCCGCCGACGCTCCAGCTCAGTTCGACCTGGCGGCCGACAAGCGGGTCGGTATCGGTCGCCATGCGGCCATATTGCGCATTGGTCAGGGTGAACTGAACCTCGAGCGCGGTATCGTCATAGATCGAGGCCACCACCTCATTGGCGCTGACCGAGCGCCCCGTCTCCACCGTCTCCTCGGAAATGACGCCGTCAAAGGGCGCAATCAGCGCGGTGTCCGCAAGCCTGCGTTCGGCCTCGCGGATTTTCCATTCGAGCCGTTCGGCATTGGCTTCCTGCTGGGTTCGCTGGGCTCCGGCAATCAGGATCGCATTGCGCGACTGGCTCACCGCCTGCTGACGCTGGGACAGGATCAGGCGCCTTGCATCGACTTCCTTGCCGGTCAATGTGCCGGATTGAGAGAGCTGCAGCGCGCGATCAAGATCGGCGCTGGCGAGCTCCAACTGGGCCGTGGCTGCCTCCAGCTGCTCGCGTTCGGAGGCAAGCCTTGCGTCGATCTCGGCAATCGCGCCATTGACGGCGGAGAGATTGGCGCGGGCTTCGACAAGCGCGCCCTCATAGGCAAAGGGATCGATCCGCAACAGCACGGTCCCCTGGGTAACACGGCGACCGGCGACAAGATCCGGATGGATCTCGACCACATCGCCGCTTACCACCGTGCGCAGATCGACACTGCGGCCCGTGCCGACCTGGCCGTAGAGCCTGATCTCGGGCCGATTGTCGGCGCGCACCGCAATTGCGGTCTCGACCGTATAGACCGTGGGCGTGAAGGTGCGGGGCGTCCGCTCCACCCTCGAAGCAGCCAAGCGCTCCATGGCAACCCAGGCGCCGGCCAGCACCAGCGCCATCAGTGCGAATTGCACCAGCGGCCGCAGAAAGCCGCGCCGCGCCGGCGGAGGCGTGCCGCCTTTGGCTGCCTCCTGAAAATCCGCGCGTGTGTCGGCCCTGTCAAGCATGGTTTTGCTCCGTTAAGCTTCAACAGGTAACGCAACGGCGCCGCATGGCAAATTAAAGTTTCGTCATGTTGCGCGATGCCGGAAGCACACGCCGGGAGAGGCAAACCGTCTGTCAGGCGCCGAATTCGGAGGGGTCGAACCGGTAGGCTGTCGAGCAGAACTCGCATTGCACGGTGATCGCGCCGTCTTCGACACTGTCGCGGAGCTCCTCGGCCGAGAAACCGCTCAGGACCTCGCCCAATCGTTCCCGTGAGCAGCTGCACTTGTCCAGCACCGGGACCGGCGGATAGATCTTCGCGCCACGCTCGTGAAACAGCCGGTAAAGCAGGCGTTCGGCGCCGACTTCCGGATCGGTCAATTCGCCCGGCTGGACGGTGCTGACCAGGGCCTTTGCCTCGGCCCAGCTGTCGTCATCATCATGCAGCCTATCATCAACGCCTTCCGGCGCATCGCCGCCCGGAAGGTCCGGCTGGCGCATCCGCTCCGGGGCCTGGGGCAGGAACTGGACGACAATTCCGCCGGCGCGCCAGCTGTGCCGGGGCTTGCCCTCGCTGTCGCGGTCGATCAGCTCCGCCACCGCGAGCCGGACAATGGTCGGGATCTGCTCGGACTGGCGGAAATAGGTCTCGGCCATCGCTTCCAGGGTATCGCCGTTCATTTCGACGATGCCCTGGTAGCGCTGCATGTATTCGCCCTGGTCGATGGTGAAGGCGAGGATGCCGCGGCCAAGCAGTTCGGCGGAGCTGGTCATTCCGGCTGCCTGCGCGCCGGCAAGCCGGTCTTCGTCAAACCGCGCATAGGCGCGCAGGTTCCCCGGCGTGGAAAAATCCGCGACCAGCATATCCACCGGGCCGTCACCCTTGGTCTGGACAATCAGCTT